>CAACVD010000750.1_pt1 | contig 15654 bp, 24 predicted proteins | sample 2381771 | NCBI WGS metagenome assembly CAACVD01 (sample SAMEA5211965, study PRJEB30684) | marine metagenome | biome: Marine; feature: Epipelagic; material: Water | collected 2015-10-15 | depth 15 m | reverse complement strand
GGTCAGGAGGGTCATCGTATGCACTGTCCTGTTTGCGGTCGTTGTAGCCCCCTTTCTGTTGGCTCACAGCCCAGAGGGAGTTACCGTAGGACAGGAGACATCGCACTTCTTTGGTCTATTCAAGGGAATCAAATACGAGACCCTAAACGGTTACCTTATACTACCAGAGGTTCGTCAAACAGTTCTAGCGATTGTTGGATTCTACTTCGGCTCATCAACTATTAAATAAATAATTATGAAATGCTGCATCTGCAAAACTAAAGACAAATTTATCAACAAGATAAAATCCGCTATATCCAAGATTATTGCTTGGGTAAAATTATACATCTAAAACAAGGAGATAATACAATGCCAGAGTTCAGTGGTAGTCAAATGAGTTTAAATTTTCTTCCTGCTGGTCGAGCGGTTAAACTTGCTGGTAAAGGCATAACTGAAGTATCAAAAAGAATTGCTCAAAGAAAAGCAGTTGATACAAAAAGAAATGTAGATGTAGAGAAACTTTTACAAAAAGCAATTAAAGGTCCAGATAAAAGAACTGATGCACAAAAAAGAGCCGCTAAGGCTTATTTTGATAGAACTTTTAGAGAACCTTAATAATAAACCTAATAATAATCAAATAAACAAGGAGATAATACAATGCCAGGTCACTACGGAAAAAAAATGGGTATGAAAAAGAAGATGCCCGCAAAAAAGAAGACAGTCAAAAAAATGGTTAAGAAGAAGAAGTAATGCCATTTAGCAAATACAGTCCAAAACAAAAGAAGATAGCTAGGGTTGCCGCACCTCGTAACAAGATTACGGAGGCTGACTTCAAAGCATTAAGGAGATCAAATGCACAGGAAAATATTAACCGTCGCAAGAAAGCTTGAGCAAGCATCCAAGGCTCACGCCGGGCAAGCGAAGCTACTTAAATCACTCGTAAAGAATGGCAAAAAAAGCAAAAAGCGGGGGTAAGATATGCCCTGAAGGTAAGGCTTGGGCGAGACGGACGTTTGATACGTATCCGTCCGCTTACGCGAACCTAGCTGCGTCTAAGTATTGCAAGGACCCTAACTATGCAAAGAAGTCCAAAGGTGGTAAACGAAAGGGTAGATAATGGCTCAACTCAAAGAATGGCTCAAGCAGAATTGGGTAAGGATTGGAACTGATGGATCAATCAAAGGCCCTTGCGGAACGTCGAAGGATAAGAAAAACCCTGACCGTTGCCTCCCTAAAAGAAAGGCTCTTAGTCTTACGAAATCGGAGAGAGCAAGCACAGCTAGAAAAAAGAAAGCAGCAGGAGCAAGAGGACAAACCGTAGTATCAAATACACCTAAAGCAAAAGTAAAAAGCAAATGAATAAAAAATATAAACCTACATTAAGAGACATAGTTTTAGGAAAACAAATTTCTAAAAATGTAATTAACAGAAGCAAAACTCTCGACAAGTTTACTAGAGAAATTATAGAAGAACGCAAAAATCGTAAAGTTAAAGATTTTAAGCCAGCTAGAACAGCGAAAGAAAAAGCACTGATTAAAGAAGCATTGCGTATAGGTAAATCTCCGTCAGAGTCAGGTGTAAAAACTAATTATGCTTTTCTAAAATAAGAAAGCTAAAGTAAGAACAGCATAATGCCAGACAAATCAAAGATGAAGTGCAACGTGCCACGCCGTGAAGTCCAGGGCGGGAAGAAGTTTGTCGTGAAGGCTTGCGAGGGTGGCAAGGAAAAGTTAATCCGCTTTGGTGATGCTAATATGAGCATTAAGAAAAATCAACCAGCCCGTAAGAGAAGCTACTGCGCCCGTAGTGCTGGCATCAAGGGAGGCAAGGGCAAGATGTCCGCTAATTACTGGAGCCGTAAGGCCTGGGACTGCTAATGTCAATATCACACAGAACTAATAGACTTAAAATCAAGGGGTCTCCATCCGTTGAAAAGTTACAGAATGACCGTTACAAACTGACCATAACTTGTAGTGCGATGAACAGTCGTGAGGACTGGTATAGTGCTAACAAGGCTCGCATTTTTCCTGACTTCGGAAGTCTGCAATCTGCAGAAATGTCCATTGATGGACTAGCTCCACGCACAGGAGAAGCCTATACGGATATGCGCTTGACTTCAGTTGAGTCCGGAAACCGTTCCCCCCGTGATGGTTCAGATTACATTGTAGTTCTTACTTATGAAACATTGGGTTCAGCTTTTGTTCAGGTAAAAGATGACACAGTAATTTTACAAGAAAATGGGCTTAGAACGGTAAGCAGAACTAGCATTGCTAAGGCTGGAACAGATATTCCTACCGATGACAAAGACATTGGCGTTGATTACATTGATCACCAGATTGATGCAGAAACAGCCGTTCGTTGTTTCTTATCTTCTTACGAGATCGATGACACTGATAGTTACAGAGAGTTTGAAAGAACCTACATACAGGCTGGAACATTGTCTGTATCCGAAAGCAATGAAAGCGAAGGTGTTATAAAAGTTACCACCACTTTCCTAGTCACCGAAGGCACAACGGTAGGGCCTGTTATCGCAAGAACTACTGGAGAATTTGCTGGTCTAAAAACAATATCCGTTACTACTTTACAGGATTCTTCTGGACAAAGCATTGTTCACGGTGGTGCAAATACTGTGCATCAATACAACAGGATGGTTGACTTTACTTACCCTGGAGTGGTTTCTATAGTTGGTGATAAGATTGACGATAACTCTGTTATTACTAATTTGTATAACTTCGACCTACAGCCTCCAGTTCAAGCTAAAATTGAATCCAAAGTAAGTGTTATATTTCAAACCTCAGCAGATATTGTTGATGGTGATTTTATTTTTAATGATGGAGGTGGAGCAGCAACTGCACTTTGGAATCCAACCGAGTGGGCTAAAACCTATATGAGTGGAGTTACTTGGAACTACTCTCCATTTTCTGAAACTAAAGGACTTCGTGGATACAGAATTAACACAACTTTAAGCGGTGTAGTTGCATTTGCTGGTTCTACTGGCAATATTACATTTTTTCACGCTAATAATGCTCTTGCTATATTTCAAAATAAATCCGCAGGACATTTAAGAATAGACACGAACACCAATGCTGGGTCACTATTAGCGGCTATAAGTGGCGTTAGCGATAGCACAGGATTGAGAACTATAGCGGGTGGCAAAAGGATATTCGCCAGCACTCCATACAGAATGGAAGTATCTGGAGGACCAATCGACCCTGTTGGAGTTAAGTTTACCCTTGATGTTGATCTAAGACCAGCCTTTACAGATGTTGACGGTAACACGTATTATAAGAAAACTATTATTACTTCGACAATTCCTGCTCAATAATGGCAAAATATGTAGAAAGTCTAAGTGAAAGGGACGCTCGTTTAGAACGCGAAAATGTAAGGGCGAGGGAACGTAATGCCCAAACAAGAGAAAGTCGTGCCCAAGAAAAAGAAATAAAAAAACAACGCAGGCAAGCACTCAATCGGGCAACAAGCACTAGTCAAAGAAGAGAAATAAAGAAAGAAGCCGAAGAAGCTATACTTAAAATTAACGGTCCTTCAAGTGCTGGAGGAAACCAAAAAGGAGGTATATATGATATATCTACCGACAACTATAGTCAGCCTGAAAGAAATCAAACAAATCAAGATTCGTCTATTGAAGAAGCAGGAATTGATACGCTTGGAGGTAGTAGTGATTCAGATGGTAATAATGGAGCTTTTCAAAGCATTTTAATTTGCAGTAGCAACCAATTAAAACAAGCAGAGGTTCTTATGAATGGTGAACCAACAACCGTATAGTGGCTATTTGGAATATAGATACGTTTGATTCTGTTGTTGATCCAGCCAGAGGTGCAAAGTTCACTGCACCCTATGTAGAAGGATTGCCTCAAGGTGTCCCAAGAAGCGGACCTCAAGACAATCCATTTGAAGGCACTGCTTCTATTTTAGGAACCTATCGAACTGGTGCTAATTCTAATGGTAGTAATAAATATATGCATTACTGCACCAGGATGCTTAGATGGAGCGACATTGATTTAACTGATATTCCTAATATAGGAAATAGAGATACGTGCCACATTACAAACAGATTCGGTGACCTTGGAGGCATCTTGGGATACGGTAACAGTTCTGATACGGGAAAGTCCAACAGGGTTGAAACAAGACCATTGCACGGCAGCAGGAATTATGATTTAACTCAAGCAATAAATAGGTATAGGTTTGATCCAGTTTCAAAAGTGCAGTATTCTCAATACACTAGCAAAGGTATGAGATACTCAAATGATTTTGGCGGTCACCCATTTGCGGGTATGACCTGTGGATGGGAACCAGGAGCATCGGATAGCAGTTTTCATTGGAACCCAAGTTCTAGCGAGCTAACAACAATATCAAGTGATATCGCATCTGACTTAACATCAAAATCAACAACATTGGCAAAGCTACAAGCACTTGACTACACTTGGAATTTGTGTGTTATTGCTTGGTGCTGGGCTGGTTATCGAAGAGCAGGAGATCACGGTGCTGGCAACAAGACTTATCAAGGTGCAAGTTCAAGAGGAGTGAACCAAGTGGACATTTATTATTTCCCATTTATTTATTAAAAAACATTATCATCCAGTTACCGAAAGGGCCTTATTGGGTTAATTCAGGGAAACTCCCATTGGGGACAATCCTGAGCCAAGCCTTAGCAGGAATGCTTTGGAAGGTGCAACGACTAGGAGACGAGTCCAGAACGGACAGTAATTCTCCCACGAAAGCCCAACATTAAACAATGAAGATATAGTCTGAACTGCATAGTAATATGCAGAAGTAGTGGATAAAGAGCCACTGCGATAACAGCGTTGCGCTCGCCGAAAGGTTCAAATATTGGCGAGTCGGTAACTGGATATTACCTTAATAAACAACTAACTAACCCTTTATGATATAATACACCCTATGGACGAAGAAGAAGAGCTAGAAAACATCCTTATTGGACAACAAGAGTTTACCGTAGATCCCAATGTATTTGCAGCAGTTCCCGGCATTGAAAACATTAGGAATCCCGGTGCGTTTAATCTGGCGAAGATAGAGCCAGTTGAACCTGCGGGTCCACCAGCCACAATAGGAGAATCTATACGTCAAACCTATGATGAGTCTGTTTTAGCTAATTTGATTGGCAGGGGTTTTGGTCAAGAAGTATTTCAATCTCAAGCACCTGATGGAACGCCTACGTTTTCAATTTTCAATAAACGCTTTGGAATTTTAGGTTCCCAGGTTCCTTACTCGGAAGCAAGTCCAGAAGCAAAACAACAAGCTATGAATTTTATGATAGGGACGGGTGGACAAGAGCGTCCTCTTCCAGAGACTCCCACATCTCCAGTTCGTACTCCCGAGCAAGTGCAAAGCATTTTAGACGAACAGCGAGCCGCACAAGCCGCTGCCGCCCTTAAAGCAACTCAAGGCGTTACTCCACCCGTCGAAAGACCTATGGCGGGCGCACAGGAGCAACCAGAGGCAGTTGTAAGTCCTTTCCTCCAGTCTCCCGATACCCCCTCTGGTTTAGGTGGCCCACTCCTTCGTGGATTTGAAATGGTTAATGACGCAGCACGAGGACCAAATGCACCTATGGGTCAAGACGCGACACGTGCTCGGCTTGGAGGTATGACACTTAACGAATACCTAAATGCTCCTGCTGGCACTCCAGGTGTCTCTGGACTACGCACGGACGCACAGGGTCGTATGGTTACACCTGCTGTTCCTGTTTCCGTAAATAATTTTGCACCTCAAGCATCTGGTAGTCAAGTTGGCCCTGCAAAAGTTCCTGATGAAATAATGTCCCAAGTAGTTAGAACTGGTGCACAGACAGCAGAGTTTAGGGACGGAAACAGAGACGGAATAGAGGACAGAGAACAAGGTATATTTAGACCAGATGAACTTATAGGATACGATGCTCAAGGAAATGAAGTAAGATCACCAGGAACACAACAACCTGTTAATCGAATCCCTGCTAGCTCACAGACTCCCGTCGATTCCTTGTCATCTTTTGAACAAGCAAGCCTAGAAAGACAACAAAGAATTGGTGGCACTGGAAGTTTTGCGGGTGACAGTGCGGCGCGTGAGGCTAGACTTGCGGAGAGAGATAGGCTACCTGGTGAAACTCAAACAGAAAGAGATACTCGTATAGCACAAAGCAGAACCACTGGTGGACAAACAGCAGGTCTGTCCTTTGACGACGCAAGGCGTAGAGCGGAAGGTCAACTAGCCGCACGTGGAGTAAAAAATCCATCTGCATCTCAAATTAATGCTTTAGCTAGAGCATTACAAGCAGGAGAGCCAGAACGCCTAGCAGAACTAGAAACTAAGAGGGCTTTGGATGCTGCTAAACTTAGAGATGCAGAAGCAAAGAAGGACTTCAAACCACAAATAGTAGAAATAGGTGATCAGAGACTTATACAACTTGCACCTGAATACTATCAGCCGATTCGTCCTGAGCCCAAAGAAGATGAACCATTTGAGCCAAGAATCCTGGAGCACAATGGTTTTGTTTACTACGAAGTTAGGCCTAATTCATTTGAGCGTCAGCCATCCACTGGTCAGACTAAAGAGGATATTCTAGCAGAAATTAAACGCAGAAATGAGGTTATGGGCGCAACGCCGGCTGAGGGGGCTGATGCAAGTAATGTAAAAAGTTATGCTACTGAAGCAGAGGCTAAGGCTTCAGGCGTAAAGGGTGAAGTTCTTATTGGCGGACGCAGAGCAGTTATAGAATAATGGCTATACGATACCTGGACGAAGAGGTAAAGAAATCAAGCATTCGGTATCTGGATGATGAGCCAAGTGAACCCTCTATTAGATACTTGGAAGAAGACCCTAGCCTTGGTCAAATAGGCACGGGCCTTCTTGCTGAGATTGTATTAGGCGAGGGCGGTAAATACGCTGGTGCTACCGCTGGTGCTTTAGTAGGTGGACCCGTAGGTGCTGGTATAGGTTACCTTACTGGTGCTATAGGTGGAGGCATTACTGGCTCCATAGCCGCTCAACGTCAGGAGGGAAGAGATGATATATCGTGGGGTCGAGTAACCGCTGATACACTCCTTAACGTGCTTCCATTCGGTGCAGGTAAAGTAAGCAAGGGCGCGAAGTTATTACCTAGAGTTGCTAAAGCGACTCTTACCAGAGGAACGCAGGGTGCTGGTATTTCTACTGCTGCAATGGCTATAGAGAAGGGAATCGAGGAGGGCGAGATGCTTACACTTGACGAACTAATCGCGGCAGCAGGGACGGGCGCAGGTCTAGGCATTGGTCTAGGTGCAGCAGGTGCAGCGCTTAACAAGTCATACAGCAAGCTGTTGAACAAGAGCACAGATGAAATTGATGCACTTTATAACAAGGGTGACGTGGATGCTGTCAGTGTTGTGGATGCTATCACTGGAGGTAACCCCGCTGGTCGAGTAAACCGAATGCTGAACAGCGTTAATCAATACATCCTGCCATCAAAGGTAATAGGCAACCGCTCTGCCGAGGATGTCCGCAGGGCAGTAAATGAAATAGGGACAGCGAAGGAACTTGCCGGGCGAGCTAGGGATAGGCTGGATGGTGTCTATAAGAAACTCAACAAGGCTGACCAGATTGCTGTTGATAAATATATGGTCGGTGAATCCAAGGTATTGCCTGAGGCGGCAATGCCCTCTGAGGATATCATCAAGGAATCCAGAGAAATCATTGACGGATTTTCTAGTAAGATCATTGAGTTAAGTAACAAGGGGGTCTTGGACTTCGGGGACGAGGGCGAGGCTCTTATAGGAACTATTAAGAAGAACCTGCAGAAGGGTAGTTACCTTACTAAGGAATACAGATTCTACGAGGATGCGAACTACGTCCCCTCTCAGGAATCCAGAAATAATTTAGTTGATTCCCTGTCCAAGGCATTGAAAAAGGATGGTTCTAAAAACCCCCAAGGGGAAGCCCTAGCTATGGTTAGAAAGCTGGACGACAGTCGGGACTTTGCCAACAGAGGAATCAGTGCCAAGAGGGGAATGAATGTCATTGCTGAAAACAGTAGACTGTTCAAGCAAAGAAAAGTTCTGGACAAGACAATGAAGGAATTTCTTGGGGAATACGACACTCCAGGTGAAAAGGTATTCGGAACTATCTCTAGGCTTGGGCGATTGGTCGCACAGCAGGAAGCAGCATTAAAAATTTCTGACAACCTTCAGAGTTCTGGTGCAGCCATACGGGCGAATCAAATACCAGTTGGTATGGAGGGTGAATACACTCCTCTTATAATCAACAACCAGGTTATTAATAGAACAATAGGACAGGGTGCAGCCAAGGAGAACTTATATGTTCTGAAGGAGGTCAATGAATCCATCAAACAACTCTATGCTACTGGAGTCCCGCAGGACACTAGCTTACTGGTTGAAAATGTTTTTACTAAAATACTTAGCTCTACCACTGGATTGACTAAGTTCGTTAAGGTTCCGTTGGCACCAGCCGCTTACTCACCTCAGCTAGTAAGTAATGCCTTTATGATACTCGGCCAGGGAATGAACCCATTTCGTGGTGCCGGCAAGGGGCTACGTGTAGCTGCTAACGAAGTCCTTGGTAAAGGATTAACCCTAAAAGACATACAGAGATACAAGAGCCTAGGTCTAGTTGATAAGGAAATATTCTCTAGCGATATCCGTAATGCCTTCAACAAGGGATACAAGCTACTGCCAGGAAAGCTGGGCAAGGGAGCTGACTTCGGTATGAAGAAACTGGGCAAGATTTATAGTGCCATTGATACCGCTAATCGGATTACCGTATTTGAGAACTACCAGAAGCAACTGAAGAATTTAATTCCGGGCATCGATAAGACTGGCAGTAAGAACTTTATGGACTCCGCCACCAGAGATAAACTCGCCGCGGAGTTAACTAATTCAACCTACCAGAACTACGATAGAATATCTCCTTCACTGCGATACCTTTCTAGGGTCGGTGTGCTGAACGAGTTCGTCTCCTTCAACCTTGAGTTAACTAGGACTACATTCAACCAAGCTAGGTTAGCTAAGTCTATGGTAAATGGCTCGTTTGCTAAGAGGATGAAGGATGAATACGGCGTGACCGTGAACCAACGTGCTGCCGCATTCGAGGGATCAAAGAGAATCGTCGCACTGTCGGGCGCACTCGGTGCCGCCACAGCAGGCATAGCCGCATTCAATAAGTTAAATGGTTTCGACGATGAGAAGGTTCGGGCCATTAAGGAAACTGCTGCTCCATCTTGGGATGAGAGTAGTGCACTCCTAGTAGAGGACCAAGGTGAAGGCAAGATTGGTTTAATCAATATGGGATACAGAATGCCAGCGGCTGAACTTACCTCGATGTTTGAGGCAGGCCTAGGAACTGGTAGTTACTCCGATGCCGCTTCTGCTGTGTTCCAATCCTTCACGGATAAGTTCTTCGGCACGGGAACAATGAATGCCAAGAATATAATCAATACATTGCAGGACTACAATCCAAACACTGGTCGCAAGATATCCACTAGCGTCAATAGGCTAGATAGGATTATTGACCAAGGAACCTTCTATGCCAAGCAGGGGTTCAACCCCGGATTTGTCAGTGACATAAAAAAGTGGGACGAAAGAACCTCAGGTGAAATGGGAGCTAGGTATCTGACTGGAGAAAGAAAGTTCAATACTACATATCTAGGTGGAGCATCGTATAGATTCAGGGCAATAAATGATAACTTCAGGGCAATACGATCTGGTTACTCAGGCTCTCTGAATCGTTCTAAAAATCCAAGTCAAGCGGGTCAGGACTACGCTAAATACAATGAGAACTACCGTCAGAACGTAGCTGAAGCAATCAAGCACGTTAATAACTTGAGGATACTCGAACAGACTGACGAGGATATATACAAGACACTTCCTAAAAATTTCTCCAAGTTCTTAAAGGATATGGTTATGCAGGGTAAGGTTCCCGATATGCGTATATCTTCATCCATCTCGGGACCAAGGCTGGAAAGAATTGAAGGTTACGTAGAGAACTTCAAGAAGTTACCACGTGAACTTGGGTTCAAGATGCTTGAGCAGGAAGCCGCACTCGGTAAAATTAAGACTGCTGATGTCAATGACATCATAAATATAGTAAAGCTCCAACAGGGTCTATAAAAAAGCCCCACCCCTAGAAATCATCACAAAACAGGGGTGAGGCTAACTATGAATGAGGCGTAAAGAAGGTGGGACTACTAACAACCACCCGCCGGGATTACTCCTTGGGCTTACCTCAGACAAATATTATACATCATTGGATTCAAGAAATTCTTTGAGCTTCCGCTTTTCGTCCTGCAAGGACTTTCGTTGGTCTTCCATTCTTTCTATCCTGTAGGATAGTAGCCTGGATTCGTGACGAATCATTTCTATTTGCGTTTGAATCCGCTCGATGTTTTCTTTTGGTATTGGCATAAATTAATTATTAAATTGTCAATGTATTCATTTCAAGAAATAAATACATATTTCTGGCATAAAATTGTCAAGTGCTTGTGCAAGTAGTATCAACGATTGTTGCGTCCTTGTTGAACAGATAGCCTGTCATCTTGTTGACTGTTTGAGTCCTGTCAAGGTCCGTGTGCCAAGGCATCTGCCTGTGGTGAAATCCGAAGTCGTAGTCCTCTCTTATTAATTTAGAGATATTCCAAATAAAGAGCGAACCCTCGAACTCGTTCACGTATATGAAGTCCTTCTTCGCGGACTCCGCTAGTCCTATGTTGGTGTCCAGCTTTAACTCCTCAATGATCCAAGGGTTGTATCCCTTTCTTCTGGATTTAATTTCAAACAAGTAGTGGTCACTCTCGTAATCAAATGGGCTGAACTGATCTTCAGCTTTGATTAGCTTGACTCCAGGATGGAATCTCATTATCTCTTCCGCTACTTGCGCCTCTGTCATTATGCAAATCTCCCTAGGCAGTGATAGAATTTTAGTAAACCACCAATGTCCCGCTGCCCTTCTCGGTTCTTGGCTATGTCGTAATACATTTTTGTGTAAGGTCCTTTGTCATCGATCTCCTTTGAGGATTCAAAATCTCCTTCAGTCGGATACATTAATAACACGATGTCAGCATCGTTTTCAATGTCCCCGGAATCCTTTAGGTCATACAATCTTAGCTTGCCGTTCTTGGCTCCCTCTCGATTGACCTGAGCGAGTAGTATAACGGCAATATTTAAATCAATTGCCATCTGCTTTATCTTGTGAGAGATATCAGCTATGCCTTCAGCCTTACCCATCTTAGAAGAAAAAGGAATCAGTTGTAAGTAATCAATCACGAGTAACTTTACTCCGTATTTGTTCACGAACTGTCTGGTTTGACTACAAAGATCGTCTGCACTCCTGACGGAATGCGATGTGTATATGGGTAAATTAGCAAGCTGATTAACCGTATCCTTGACCCTTTTCATTTGGTCTTCTGTTGCCACGTCATCTTCTACGGTTCGTATGTTCACTCCAGATATAACTTGAGTCAGCCGTTTTGTTAACTGCTTCTGTGGCATCTCAAGTGAGAAGATACCGCAGTGATGATTGTCCTTTGTGACAGCCTGTAGCGCAATGTATAGGGCCAGAGCGGACTTACCACAGGATGTTGGTGCGGCAATGGTCATAACTTCGCCAGCGGCGATGCCTCGATTGCCTAGGTAGTCATCGAACTTATTGGTATGAGTCCTTACTACATCGGGTTCGTATTCGCCGGACTGCATCCTAGCGATATCATTGAGTAACTCCTTGGCGGATTCACCTATCTTTACTTTGGATTGGCTGTCCAGTGGTCTAGCTAAAAGGGTGTTCTCAAGCTCGGAACGAATCTCATCGTAGCCCTTTGTCTCGGATTCAACATCCTCAACGGCAAGCCTACAGGAACGCATAAGCTCACGGAGCTTTGATTTTTCTGCCACTATATGCGCAAAGTAATTGGCCTGAGAGGGCGTAGAAGCCCTTCCCGTGATGGCAAGTAGCCCGGCTATCCCGCCGACCTCGTCAACGCCTCTGAGGGTCTTTAAATGCTCCAGAACGGACACATCATTCAAGGGCTTACCTTGAAGTGCTAGTGCTCCGATTGTTTCAAAAAGTAGTTGGCATCTCTGCAAATAAAAATCGCCCGACTGGACGATTTGAGTAACGGAATCATAGACTGATGTATCCTCTTCAAGCAAACAAGAGGCGATTAATCCTTCCTCCGCTTCGACATTATGTGGTTGCCGATGAACCAGTAGTTCCAATTCGTCTTGATTCATTCTCAACTGTGGACAAAAGGGCGCGTAGTAATTGACCCAAAGCGTTGTGCTTTATTCTGATTTCTTTGGGTAACTTGAGGGCATCAATTTCGTTATGGATGTTAAGGGATACCTCTGCGGCTTCTTTAATTTTTGTCATTTTGTATTAGTATATTTGTGAAGTTAAGAACACTTGAACCCCCCGCCGATTTGCGGAGAGCCAAGCATTCTAGCACAAGGACTTACTTCTTTTCTTCTCTTTCGAGCATCCCTATGGCTATCAATGAGTAGCCAATTAGGTCACGAAAAATGTCCTTGGATTGATCGCCCTTGGTGTCAACCTGGAGCGATCCATCTGAACAGAAAGCCTTAGCTCTCTGGAATTTATCCTGCATACGGATGCAGATACCTGTAAGGGGATGAACACCGAACTCAATAGAAGCATCGAAATTAGCAAACGGGTTCTGGCAAGTCTTGCCACCCGTGTAATCCGAGTTCTTGTTGGCGGTCATCGTTAGGATGGAATCAATTTCTTCCTGACGAAACTTATCCCACCAGGCCTTATCGCATAAGGTGTCCAGTTTAGCCATCCTTAGAAGGGGGAGTCATCACTCGTTGGCGCACTAGCCATAGCTGGTGCTGGAGCAGATTTCTTTGCTGGCGCATCAACTGGGTTAAGTGCAAGCGACATAAAAGGAAGACCACTTTTAGCGACCTTCTTCCATCCTTTTAAGTAGTAGGATTTACCCTCTACATCAATCTTCCCGTTGTAGTCAGGATGATTGGGTTTATCTTTACGGTCATTCAAGAAGAATGCACCGGTGTTTGTGTTATCGTATTCAGCCATATTATTATTGGTTGGTTAGAATTCAGTTGGTGTAACAACTGCGCGAGGTTTGTCCTTGCCGTGCTTGTTTGTAGCATCGGGGTCTTTGGTATCGTCGATAGCGAAGAGTCCATTGAGGGCATACTTACGAGCATAAGAACTAGCGGAGCCAGTTATCTGTGCCTCGTCCATACCCTTCTTTATTTCAGCTTCACGAGCGAAGGCCGTTGTTACGGCGATAGGATCGGAATGGGACTCGTGAACGGTAGCAGTTGCTTTAACATATACTCTGCTACCTACCTCAACGATATCATCGCTGACAGTTATGAAGCAATTGTATTTATTCAATAGAGGCTTAACGGCCTCTAGTATATCTTCGGCGGATCTGTAGGAATACCCACCGAACTTATTAGTCTGTCCCTTCGGAGCTTTTAGCTCGGACTGAATGGACTGCATTATTTTTATTGTATTATCTTTGGTCATAATAGTTTTTAGTTAGTCTACGATACAGTTCGCATCGCTGTTTTTCATTTGAGCAGGACTCAAGTTCTTTCTTGGTTGCTCCTAGGTCTTTTAATTCAACAACCTGCTCGGCTGCTGTCAATGAATTTTTAAATTTTTTTGTGAGTTGCGTAAGTCCAACGGGGTGCAGGACATCTAAAGTTTCTTGTTCGAGGTAAGCGGCCATCGCATCAAGCACACCGGGCAGTTGATCCTTATCTCCTTTGCACATTCGTATATAAAAGTTCTCAACCTTACCAAGTAAACTGTTCGCCTGTCTGGATATAACTCCACGAACCATCCCCGTCTGGTGATCGTGATCAAGAACCCAATCGTCTTTCTTCGAGGCCAGGATGGGACAGCACAATGGCTTGTGCTTATCTCTGAACTCTTTGATTTTATTTTGAGGAAGATACGTCATATTCTTTCATTCATTCTAATTCTAATTGTTTTATTGATAGTATCTGCCCGGTCGATCCGCGTTTGAATACGCATAGTCCAGATTTTTCTGGGGCTTTCTTGAGTATATATTTTAGTGCGGACTTCTCATCATTAGCCCACTTGGAAGTTCTTCCCACGTAGCCTTCAGGCATATCGTTCATACTGTATGTGATCTCGTATTGATTCATTTCATACGTAGCAGCCAGTAAAGTTCAGCACATTTCTTCGCTACCTTTATTCCTAACTGCATCTCTTTTTCGCTCCAGTCCCTGTGGTGGTGCTTCTTTGTATCGCAGTCAATCACCACGGAACGACAAGCGGGTAAGTAATTCAGCCCGTGTTCCTTCATAAGCATAAAGGATTCAATGGCTAACTGTTGGCAGTCCTTGGGATAAGTCTTAGCTTTACCCTTGGTGTTAGTCCTGCACTTGTAGTCCGCAAGGAATAACTGACCATCGGAATCGTGGCCAATGAAGTCCACGCTACCGGCGATCTTGATTCGATTGCTCGCCACTATCTTCTCACAGGCGATTGGTTTAACTCCCTCAGCTTGAATCCATTCAAGGAAAGGTAAAGCCCACTCATCCCAGACACTGGACTCAGGCTGTTGGTCTGAGTAAAGGAAGCCGTAATCAACGTGCTCCTCAATAACCTTGTGGACAGTAGTGCCGAACTCCGAGGACTCAATGGTGTCACCAGTAATCGGATGCTCTCTTGTCCCATATGTGAGACGCTCAATGTCCTGCCACGCTAGATGCGGGAAGTCACGAGCCAGGGACGTAATCATCCTTGGCTTGTAAATACTGTCAAGGAAGGCATCCTTGACTATACCCAAGACAGTAGTAACGGATGGGTAGACTTTTGTTTTCTTCTTAGCCTGAGCAGGGGTGGTTATTTCACCCTCGAACTCAGGATCGGATACGTCGGTGCAGTCATAGAAGTGCGCCATTATAGTTCGTCCTGATCCATCACGTATTCGATTGCTTGACGAAGTGACTTCGCGCTGATGCCATCGCAGGTCATTGAAACTATTGGTTCAAAGAACCCTTCCTTGTGGATTTCACAAATGTTAATACCGCCATTGATGTCCGCTTGCCAGATATGTGTTAGCCCCTGCTCAGCGAAGTAATTAAAAACTTCTTTGGTCTTCCTTGGTGGTAGCTCATTGTTCTCAACGACTTGGATTGCGGAAGCAATCTCGTCGGCTAAAGTAGCAGAAGTCCTAGCTTGGTGCTCAAGCTCCTGCACTACTTCGTATGCGTTGTTCTTAGTTATATTCATCATTGTGTTAGTTTGTGTATTAAAGTTGCTAGTAGTATTGAAACCCCGCCTCCGAGGATACAACAACAAACTATTACGGCGGAGTAGAAAACATCTTTACCGCCTTGGACTAATTGTTCGTATTCATCTTTCTTCATATTAATTTATGCTCTCTTGAAGTTCAGCCCTGTAATTAATTTCTGCAGTTGATATTTGAACATCTGCATCCCGTCCTGCTTGAACGTAGATGTGTCCATCGGTTTCGTATGCAGGAACATCGTTATCTTGAAACCATTCAATGGCTAGTTTAATTTTATTATTCATAGTATTATTTATTGTTTACTCTTTGGATTAAAGTTACGAATGCCTTGGCGGCAGTCTGATTGACAACCCCGTTGCCTAGGAGTCTAAGTCGATCCACTCGGTTGGTAGTTGCGTCCA
>CAACVD010000749.1_pt1 | contig 15658 bp, 16 predicted proteins | sample 2381771 | NCBI WGS metagenome assembly CAACVD01 (sample SAMEA5211965, study PRJEB30684) | marine metagenome | biome: Marine; feature: Epipelagic; material: Water | collected 2015-10-15 | depth 15 m | reverse complement strand
TTCCATCTTGTGTTTCTATGGTGGTTGTTCCACTCTCTATTGATATGGTTCTTCCCCTTCCGTATTGCCTACCGGCCACAATAACCGGACCAATGATTACTTCCCCAATCCTGATATCATCATCATAGGTTTCTTGGGAATCGGTTCTTATCTGGAATCCACTGGCTTGGATGCCGTTCATCGACACCACCACGGAAAACACCGGTGGGATAAAATAGATGGTTCCACTTCCTTGGGGTGGGTTTGTTTCAAATAATACGGTACACTGTTTTGTTCCTGTGGCAGTTCCACCAAATTTTCCTTCTGTATTGGATACAATCTTACGATGTACTTGGTCACTACCAACTTGAAAAAATGCGGTCCATCCTGCCAACTCGTTAAGAGTAAAATATGGTTCTGTCATCCCAGACGCCCCACGTACACTTCTTCCCGTTACAACACATTGAGAACGTATTTGGTTGTTTATAGCCGCCAATTGAACCCATGAACTTCCATTATGATAGTAAATATCGCCCAACCTCCAATTTACTCCATTCAAGTGGAAGCCCATCAAATCATTGGCTTGGGCTTCAATCAAAGATAAAGCCGTATCTGAATTCAATTTGATGGAAAGAGTTTGCTGTGGAATGTTACCACTCGTTGTTTTTGCGGTCCTCCATTGGATTCTTGGTGATGGGGCTTGAGAGAAAAAGATGTTGGAAACTGGATAATCATATTGCGGGACAATCTGAAACTCTTCCCCTTCATAACTTGGGCCGTCCGTGGTTGATATGGATACACCATCAAACACATACGCATATTGACCCAAAGGAGGATATGGACGGGATGCCAAATCACTGGGATTATCAAAGCCACCCGCCAATCCCATTCCAGTAGAACCCAGCGTGGAAACATGGAATTCACTCCACTGGGTTTCAAGACTTCCTGAAGCGTAAGATAGATTCCCCCATTCGATAATGTGTCCAGCGGAGGAAGATGAAGCGCTACCGATTGAGATATTGGATACAAGATTGACAAAACTCCTCAATCCATCATTTCCTTTCGTTCTATACCATGTCGAAACCTTATCCCCATCCCCAACAGAACAGATAATATCTACTCCTTGGGTATTGTCATGTGATACGGTGGCAATATCGGAACCCCCTGTGATATCACGAACACGGATTTGTGATGTGGTGATGTATACCGCTATCTTGTATCTGTTTGTTCCATTGTCCATTTCCAATGTGAATCCACGTTGGTTTGTTGTAAAATCTCCACCATTGTTTGAAACACAAGTAGAACGTACGATGATTCCTTGGTTTGTATAATCGGTATTTGTCGATGAAGTCGGAAGATTGTTCCATCTATAATATCTTGGTTGTGGATATGTACTTGAACTTGTGATTCTCAAGAATCCACCCGTCAAAACATCATTACCCGTGCCAAGTGTAGAAAGTCCTGTAATATTTGACGGTTCATCCAATGATAAATAGTTTCTGATGTATCCAGAGCGCGTCCAATCTGCTTCTGTTGCTCCATATGATGTCCTTGGAAGATTTAGATTGGAGTACCCACCCAAGAAAGTAAAAAGAACGGACAAATCAAAAGATGAACTAGAATCCATATTGGAAACAATAAATCCACGCCCCAACCAATGAACGGCATGAAGGTTTGATAATCTGGTTAGTGAATCATCACAATTCAAAGTGGAAGCTTGGGAAACATTTACCCTTCCATTGGTAAGTCTGAAGAACTCCCCATCATAATATTGGGACAAAATGAAATCATTACTTCCCCCGCTATAAGCATACACATAAACCCCGCCATCATCATCCACTATCATGGCAGTGTCACCACCTGTCATGTAATCATTGGAACCCGTGGAAGCATCTGGAACCGCTGACAAAGTAATATATGAATTAGATTCTCTCAAAAGATGAATATTGGAAAATGGATTTGGTAATTCAATATAATGGAGGCCACCAGTTTGGGCGATGTACGATACAACATATCTTCCCAACCTTTTGGAAAGATTAATCTTTCGAAAGCTATTCGATTCAAGGTTGGTATCTGTTGACAAAAGAGTAAATGTACCCGCGCCATCAATAGAAACATATTGGAACAACTGGTTTCTTTTTGTGGTTGCGGTGTTGTTGTATTCGGTTTCAAGTAACAAAACTACGGAACCGGTGATGGATTCCAATCGCATCCGAATAATTTCATATGTGGTAACACCCGCGCCACTACTGACTCCTACGGGGATGGTTTCATTCCACCCTTCACGGCTTACAACATCCCAAGAAGAACCATCATCCTCGCTTCTGAGAACTCTTACATTGGCTTCATCATTATCTTCCAAGATGTGAACCAAAATAATACTCCCATCTTCCAATTCACACATGCATGGGTGCAAGAATTGATTGGTGGAAAGAAACGCTTGGATTGTGTACAAAGATGATGATGTGGATTCATTACCATCTTTGTCTATTCGTAACACCTTCAAGTTGTTGGAACTGCTGGTTATGTGTTGGTATGCTACCAAAAGCGTGTCACTAGATGTCACCAAAGAAATAGGATTTCGATATGATTCTCCTGTGGATGTGTTTCCGATGAGTTTGTATTCAAAACCACTTATGGCATTAAGGGCATCTCTTCCATATTCCACGGATGTGGATGTTGTATTTTCGCTAAACGTAAACCGAGAACCAAAACCAGCGCTTCCGGCTTTACGTGTGACGATTGATAAATCTCCACTATCACTTTGGTTTCCCGTGGCCAATAATCTCATCTTAGAAGATTGTTGTGGGATGGGGTCCCCCGCGCTTGGATTTTGTTGTGATATGGTGGTTTCAGTTTGCCAGATGTTGTCCACTCCCAAATCTAAAGGGACAATGAATCCACGTATGAATTCCGGTGTTACGTTATTACCCATTTCAATATCCTTTTCTTCCGGTTCCCTGAAGGGCGCCCATTCCCATGGCATCCCGTCCACGTATAAATCTATCATAATGTTTGAAGGGATTCATTACAATTATCTTTGGAGTTATCCCACCACCCGTTTCCAAACTTCTCACCCCATCTTCCCCAATTCGGTTAACTGCAGCGGTCGAAAGTATGGCTTCCCCTCGTTTGGCTGTCACCATGGTTTCATCCGGTGCCAACGACCCACCACCACCAATCATCCCACCCATGTGGAACTTGGGTTGTTCACTGGCTACCAAAGCACCTTGGGCAATACCCAAAGCCGTGGCCCCCGCCATTAGAAAAGGATTTGGGAACACTTCTACCACATTTTGCGCGGTTTGGATTGCTATGTCAGCAATAGCGGCCGCTTTTCGGATGTTAAACACCAGTTCGGCATTCTTCTTGTTTTTTTTCGTGTTTTGGTCGATAAGGTCAGCGGCTACATTCAAACCTTCCACCACCATATCCGCACCCATCATATATTCACGGAATACTTCACGCGCGCTTTTCTTCAATCGGTTGTCGTTCTCCAATTGCTTTTCTGTGACTTCACTATTCTTTTCAATCTCCAATTCTCCGGTTTCAAGAATTAAAGATTGTTGTTCATCAAATGCTTCTTTGATGATGTTCCTTCTTTTCTCGTTTAATCTTGCCATCTCATCTTCACGAACGAATTCAAGATTCGAGATGGTATCCGACACTTTTTGGGTTTCCTCCATCGCTTGGAGCTTTTCGATTTGGGTTTGAACGGAATCTTCCAAAGCCATCTTTTCTTCATGAATCTTTTGAAGTGCGATGTCTCGAAGTGCTACAATCTTTTCTTCACCGGATAATTGGGCCACCTTTTCATCCCGTGTTTTCAGCATGGCGGCCAATGTCTTATCTTCGATGTCTTCCACCATCTTCATGGCTATGGCTAGTTCATCCACGGCTTTGGTGGTTTGTTGTGTGGCTTTGGATGCACCACCACCGCTTCTTCTGGGAGCACCACCACCAGTCCCACCACCTTGGGAAGTCTGCATTGTGGCTTTCAATAGTTTGTTGAATGATGCCAATCTCTCTTCAGCGGCCCCAAAGGGGTCTAAAAATTTGTCTCCATGTTGGGCGATTTCGTTTCCTATTTCAGAGAAGACAATTTGAGCGCGTTCCAATTCATCCGCGGTTCCCGTTATGCTCGTAACCGCTACATTCAATCCAGCCAAAACAGCCCCAAAAGACTGTTGTAATCCCTTCAGAGTATTTCCAGCTATCTCTCCAAATACAATAAAGGCTTTTGTGGCTCCCAATATGATTCCATTCAGACCTCCACCGGCTCCCGCTTCCCCGCCAGCTATCACATCCAATAATCTAAGGAATTCTCCTTGGATGGCTTCTGTGGCTGTGGCGCTTATCCGCTGGAAATCTGCCATTTGCTTTTGCATTTCAGGACCTGCAGCCACTCCAAATTCATTCGCCAATGAAACGAATTTATCTAGATTGTCAATTGCTCCTGATTGAATAAACTTTGGCCCAGCAGTTCTCCCAAAGATATCAGCCGCTCTAGCTGCTTTTTCCTCCGCGCTTTCTATCTGTTGAAGGCTGTGGAAGACATCTTTCAAAACATCATCCGCGCTTCTGAGTTTTTGGAATCCATTCACGGTTTCCGTAGTTTGTACTCCAAGAGCATCAAATGCATCTTTTGCGGCTTTACTCCCATCCGCTGAATCTTGCATCAATTGCGGAAGTTTTACCAATCCCATTTCAAGTTCTTCAAAAGATACACCGGCCCCCGTCGCGGCCAATCTCAATCCATGAAGAGTTTCCGTGTTAACTCCGGTTTTCGTGGAGGCATCCACCAATTGATTGGACATATTCGCTATGTGTTGCCCAAAAGAAAGAACCGCAATGGCAGCGGCCCCCGCTGCTATTCCAATAGTTGAAAAGGATGTTTTGATTCCTTTTCCTGTCATTTTTGCTTGGGCGCTTACTTTTTTAAGTGCTCGCTCTTGTTTTACTGCGCTCTTTTCCGCATCCCGTGAGGCTTTTGTATATGCCTTGTCTAAATCACTAACGAGTTTCTTGGCTTCCTTTTCACTGACTTGTCCGACCTTTTTTAACCCGTTTACAAGATTCTGAACTTCCGCACGGTATTGAATACTAATCGTTTTGTTCACGTCACTCATTGTCTTATCCCTTCTTCTTTTGGTCGGCTATAAAGGCATCCGCCATTTTTTTCACTAGCTTATTTGTATTTTTTTTCGCAGGTTTCCACATTGTTTCCAAGGCTAGATTTTTACCTTCTGCAACGGTTGAAGCGCTTCCATTCGCTCTCTTCGAATATGACGCGGGTTTGATTGCAAAAGCATAGGAGGCATCATTTCGAAAAAATCCTTCAATGGCTTTTCCACCTTGCACAATACGTATCCCATTTGTGAACTTGTCCACGGAACGTTTGGATTGTTGTTTTCTGATAAAAGTTCTCCCACTTTTGGTTGTAATGGGCTGGCCATATCTCACAATCCAATTTTCTTTTGCTTCCTTCACGCGCGTGTCAATTTCATTTTCCAATACTTTCATCGTTTCACCGGCTACTTCTCGAAGTGCTTGTTCAAAAAGTTCACGTTGGGGACCGGTGATTTCAATGGATGCCTTCCCTTTTCCGTATCGTATTCTTCTAGCCATCGCGCGTTCCTCTTCTCATAAATCTAGCATGATTCTTTTTCAGATTCTGGATTTGGAAACGCTTCTTCTTTTTCTTTACATCTTCCGGTTTCATGTTGGCCAACCTATAATCCGCTATCAACTCCGCTTGGAGATTCTTGGGAAGATTGAAAAACCATGTTGGCTCCTGATGCCAAAATCTCGAAATGATAAACCCCGTCCGGACTATTCCTCCAGCGGGGGAGAAGAAAAATTTTCAGCGGCTTCCACTTCTTTATCCGTTGAAATGTGTTCCGTCATCATCTGGAAAAGTTCCGTTCCAGTTTGTAGAACTTCGATTGGATTCACCTTTTGAGATGAAAGCCATTCTTGGACCTTTCCACCATAGGCCATCAAATCACAATCTGAAATATTGTATTTTGGGCATGATGGATTTTTCTGGATGCAGATTCCCACCAAAGCCGCAAACAATCGACCCAATTGGGCGCGGTTGGGATTGGTGGAAATCATGTAGAACACATCCCACATTGTGGACATAGATTCAGGAAGTCCAAATTCACAATCAAGTTTTCCAATGGATTTTTTCATGGTTCCGTTCTCCATTGTTAAACAGCAGCGCGAACAATCGAACCGTATACTTCACCGGTCACGGATACAATATCTGGATTCCCTTCTGCGACACTTGCAAACAGAAGAACCTTATTGAAAGTCACCTTTGTTGCAGAACCACCAATGGCGCTCATATTCGCTTGAAATTCTACGGTACAAAGGAACTGTTCGAAGCCGGTTCCACCTGTTGAAGTGGCCGCGCTGGAATTTCCAGTTTGATATATGAAGTCTAGTAGAGTATCTGCTGAATTTCTTGTGAATTCACGAAGGTGAACAGAAAAAGATATACTCGGCACAGGGTCATTTCCCTGTCTAAGTCCAACAATTGTGCCTCTATCATATATCACGATTCTTTCGGCAAGGTCTAAATTCATACTCATGTCGCCATTCTCGAAAGCTACGGTGTATGTGGTTGCATCTCCATTCGTGATTGAGATGGTTCCGTCACGTGGGACGGCTACTACGGTGGATTCACTCATGTGGAACTCCTATGGGTTATTATGAAAGGGGTATAAAATGAAGCACTTCAAACGATAAAGTGGAAAGAATGTATTCCCCGCTATCGGTTAAAGTTCGGTTGGTTGAGATAAGTTTAATGTGTAGGTTTGGATATAAAGAAGCGTTACTCCTATCCAATAAAGCGGTGATGATGGTGTTCTCAAGATTCAATTGATTGTCCACATCTGTAAGTTGGTCCAAGGGACGAAGACGAAAAGCAAACGTGATATCCAAGTCAGTTTGAAGCATCGCCCCTTCTGTGGGACGTTGTCTATCATCCATAGCATTGGAACCACCGATTCCCACTGAAAAAGATTTGTGGGCTATGGAATTGGGTGTTCTGCCAAATGCATCAAAAGGAAGTGGAGATTGATTTAATCCAGCGCCCACAATACCTTCCAAAGCCGTGGCCACGCGTGAACGAATAGATGATAATCGAACCGTTGCCATCAATACCGCCTAAACTTCAAACGATGATAGCGTGAAGGGGGATTGGTGGTGGAAATCATTGGAAAACCTGCCTTTCTGTTTTCCACATCATCCGCGCGTCCATCTTCGTCCATATCATAACGAAACGATATTTGTTTGAACTGGTATTCATAGCTTTTGATATGCTCACGATACAAATCCAAGTAGCGTCCATTAGATTGGCCTAGTGAAGAATGCATGTTTCTCCATATCAAAGCCAAAGCCAATTCAAGATGGGAAGAACGAAGCGCTTGGGGGTCTGTGATAAGATACGGAAGGTTGCCAAGTTGACGAAGTCTTTCAATGATACGAACCCACGCTTCATCAATATATCTTTGCCATCCATCGGTATAACTATCCGGAAGCAAGTTTTCCAAGTCGGAATAGCTCGCTTCCAAATCGATATCAGATATGCACGGATATAATGGTCGTCTACATAAATATGCAGGACGTTGAAAAGAATAATCCATACCATCAATCTCTACTTCCCAAAGTTCGAAGAGACCATCAGAAAGGGTCATAGTTTGAGGAACCACTGAAGAATTTATTGTGTATTGGATTTTGTTTCCAACTATTGAAGCGCTAGATGTGGATATGATTTCCGTTCCATCTTCATCCAATAATTGATATGTGGCACCGGTGGGTGTTACTTCCGCACCATTGCGATATATGATTAGCTCTACGATTTGAGTTTTTCCCCGTTGAATCATTTGGGGGACTCGTATCCTAGGAGAATAATATGTATCAAGAAGCGCCATTATTCAATCCGTGATTATGCTTTGATTACTACGTACCAATCACTTCCATCAGAAGCGATTAAACAACCTTCGTTGGCTGATAGTATTGCATATGTCTTTGTAGTTCCAGCATCACGAACATGTATTTCATTTGCTCCCGCGCTGGTAATGAAAAAGAACGCTCCATCTTTGGGGGCTGTTAATTTTACGTCAATGCCGCCACCAGTATCATTTGAAAGAATCTGAATCAATGAATCAAACTCGTTAAAAACTTTCACTGTTGTTATTGTTTCAACATTCACACCGTTCTTTAGTTGTAGTCCACGGGGAAGAACAAATTTTGATTTTCCGTTATATTGTGCCATTTCGAAATCCTATTGGTTGAGGTTATTTCCCGCTGTTTTTGCGGTCGTGGCGTATTGCGACATTGGCGGCTATTTTGCGCGCTTCTGTCTCTGACATCTTACCACCATTTTTTTTTGATTGTTCCATTAATCTTTTTGTAAATGCTTCAAATTTTTCTCTAGACATCTCTTTTCACCTTCTTGGCTTTTGGCTTGGTTCCTGAAATCGTAACCGGTCCTTCAAGTTCGATATATTTTTTCATCATCTCCCACCGTTCCAAATCTTTGTCATATTGCTTTTGGATGCGTGGTGTCATGTTCTTCCCTTCGTTTCTTTCCACGCGCTTTTGTTGCATGTCCACGAAAAAAGAAAGGATGTCCAAATCTGGGAAATCTATCACTCCCTCTTCCATCAATTCAACTCTCCAATCGTTGAAGGCTTGAGTGTCTACTTTCCAAACTACACGGTTTCCAATAACTTTTGGTGAGTTCCAAACACTGGTGTAATAATGACCTCCACTCCTTGTCATGTGCCGCGTTTGATAACCAAGGTCCCATTCCAAAACCTCAAAGCCATTATCCATCATTCGTACGCGGGCCATCTGGCTATCTGTCCCACCGCGCGGAACCATTCGAACACCGTTTACTCCTGCGAGTTCAAAGAGTCTTCGAAAGGTGGGAACAAACATCCACTTCTCACGATGTAGGATAAACTCCCAACATGTATTTGGATGATGCATGTACCAGAAAGGCTGGTTTGGTTTTATGGGGAGGGCGCTTGTTTTACTTACATCGCCACCGGTCCAAGGTTGATTTATCATGGTTTTTTTCCTAGGGTTTCATGGTTATTAAAGATGGTGGGGGGTATGTACCCCCCCAAAGGCTTGGGGGCTTGGAACCATGAAAACAGCCCCAAAGCCACCCATTCAATTTTTATGCGTCTGTGAGAATCTGTACCGCTCGCGCTTGTTCTACAACTGCCGCACCAGTATAAGCCGTTCCCACGATTTTAGTCAATGAAAACGCTGAATCACGTTCCAGTTCTACAAGTACAGGTGTTCCCGCTGGACGGATTTCACCACTTGGGGCCGCAAGTGGAACCGGTGTTCCAAGTGCATAAGCAATCGCACCCGCTGAGAACATCGCACCTTCACGGCTTCCTGCGTTGTCTACTACGAAAGAAGATTTGTGGACTTGAACGCCCATAAAATCGCCTACATACCCTTGTCCAAGACTCTTCAAAAGGTCGTGGTGTGCAGGGTTAAAAGCGATGGCATTTGCGGTCTCATTGCGGATAGAGGACTGTAAATCAGCGATTTGGCGTGGGTGGAGGACTGCAAAAAGTTGGGATGGGTTATCTGCGATTTCGAGCAAATATAGCGAGTCCATAAAATCGTCCACTGACATATCTACACCAGCGGTTCCGGCTTGGGCTGAAATACCTGTGAATGTTCCACAAACCATTTCCATGAAACGAGATTCAAAAGCACCCGCCATAGATTCAGCAAGTCGGAACACATCAATATCATTTCCTAGCTTTGTAAGTGCTGCTAAGTCTGTGATGTCATATCGAAGTCCGATACGACCCACAGTGATATCTTCGGTGGCTGTTGTGAGTGCTGAAGAAGTGATTTCTGAACCATCTCCAACGGTGTTCATAGCTTCAAAGCCATTCAAGCCGGCATAACGCAAAGTTATTGCATCTGAACCGATTCCAGCGACATCTCCAGCAAAGAGAAGAGCGCCAGAGTTACGAATGGAAGCCGCATCGTGAAGAAGAGCGCGAACTTCATTTTCAATCATTGCATCCAAACGGAGTCCATCAGTTTGAAGCGTACTATAAGTAATTGTTGACATATTTTTTCCTATATATGGTTTTGGGGTTCCGTGGTTCCTACGTTGTTACGGGTACGACCCTAACCACACATGTCTATTATACAAGGTTTTTGTATCCTGTGTATAACCTGTGTATAACTTTTTTTTCATAGCCTGTGAATAACTTGTGTATAACTTTTTTGCATCGCTGTTGTGGCTATCTGGAATGGTGGTTTGGCCTGTGAATAACCTGTGAATAACTTTTTCAATAGCCTGTGAATAACCTGTGGAAAACTACAGTCCTCTTCTTTGAAATAAATCGATACACTTGGCAATATCTTCCGCTTCCGAATGTTGGGAACCACAAAACGATATTATTGACTTCTTGTTTCTTAGATTCGTGATGTTATCACACGTTGTTCCACTCACTTCCCCCGTGGCGCTATTTGTTTGAGTCATGCACATTAATTCTCTGCATAATTCATCTCCATTCTTTTCGATGAATGACGGTTCACAAATTGGAACCACAACATCAAGTTTTCCCAGTTCTTTGGCGACGGGGTCCGATGGAACTATGATGGGTGGGGGCGCTTCTTGGGTTCCCTTGATTAATCCAAAAGTCAAAGAACCACCCACAATCATTCCACCAATAATCAATCCAATCATTTCTATCATTTTCATATCCTTGTCAAAAAAAAGGGGTGGGGCACGTACCCCACCCCATAGGAGAGTATGGAGGATTATATGGAGATTGCTATGGTTACAGTAATACCAACAGCACTTTCCACGGAGAGAGAATTTGTATTGAGATAGATTGTTTCCAATTCAATCTTGTTTCCACTTGCATCCATTGCAGATACATGTACGAGACGCTTGCCAAGATTGTGAGTGATTGTGGCCGCTGTATTTGCTGACAATGTCACACTTTGTTCATGTCGCAAATCCTGAAGACGAAGCGAGAAAGACCCATTCGAATTATCATATGTGAGAAGTTCATCCGCTTGGCTACCTGCTGAAATCGCAGAACGAACGCGAGCGGGTGTAAAATACAAGTTGGAAGAACCTTCGGATACTTGGTCTGTATTCGCGGATAGTGAGAACTCACCAAATCCATCATAGCTTAGGCCGCTTCCCGCTGAAAATTCAGATACAACATCAGAAAGAAGAACTTTGAAAGCTCCGGTGGTGCTGTTGTATTGAAGAAGGTTGGAATCTTGTCCACTTACAGTTTCAGCAGATACCGCGCCACGTGCTCTAGCATCTGTGAAGTACTGGTTTGAACCTTCGGAAACGTCTGAAGTTGAACCATTGAAAGCAATCGTTCCACCAGAGATTCCAATTCCAGTTCCAGCAGAAAAAGCACCACGAACGGAATCCGTAGATACCAACAAGTTCCCATTGGAATTAGAATATGAAAGGAGGTTTCCTGCCGCTGAATCCGCTTGGATGGTTGCACGGGCACGGGCTACAGAGAAGTATAGATTGGAAGAACCTTCGCTTACATCGTCACTATCTCCAGTGAATGAAATGGTGTTTCCTGAAATACCAATTCCATCAGCACCGGCCAAATTGATAGAAATTGCACCGGTTCCGCTTTGGTAGGAAATACCAGTTCCAGCAGAAAGAGCACCGCGCGCGCGAGCTTGCGTGAAGTAAAGATTGGAAGAACCTTCAGATACATCATCAGTATCAGCGTTCAAAGCATATTCACCATTTGAATAAGAGAGGCCGCTTCCCGCTGTGAACTCTGAAGTGATGGAAGAAAGTGTAACTTTCATCTCACCAGATGAAGAGTTATATTGCATCAAGTTTGAATCAGGTCCCGCCACGGTTTCCAATGAAATAGCGCTTCGAGAACGGCTATCTGTATAATATAGATTGGAAGAACCTTCACTAATTTGGTCGCTTGTCGCGTTTACTGCTAAGGTAATTTGACCATTGGAAACACTTGAAGAGAGTCCGGTTCCCGCTGCGATGTTTGCGCTGATTGTAGCGTTTGAAGCATTGACAGAAATGCCATCACCAGCATTGATAACGGCCCCAACTTCGGCAGCGCTCAAAGGGCTTTCAATCTCTGTATAGTTATTAGCTGCGGAACCATTGGCACCGGAAACCATAAATGTTTCTGTTCCAGCGCTTGGAGCGGTCAGAATAAGAACGTCTCCAGTTTGCAGAGAGGCCGCTGTTGAGGATTCATTCGAGATAAAGTTTGCCAAAGATGTTTGGGTGGAATCCACGTGGACATCAGTCAAAGCAAGATTTGATATAGAAAGTTTTCCTCCCGATACCGAAAGCATCGAAGAAGAACCATCAGCGATTCCATCAATAAATGAAAGGCCGGCTACATCTTGTTTACGTACAAGGTGAGAATCTTCGGTGGGTGCGTTGTCACATTTTACTCCGCCCTTAAAGACGACTTCTGGGTTATAAAATTGCATGGTGTGTATACTCCATAGTGTGGTTGGTTAGGTTAGATAAATCGTACCCGTTACAGTGGTACAAAAAGTTATGGTGATGGAATTTGAATAGTATTGTATATCTCCCATAATCACTTCACCACTAGAATCTACTATGATAACGCGTGGTTTATGAGAAAAATTGTGGGTAATTGATACACTGGATTGATTCAAGAATTCCGTCGTGGTTTGAGTAATCCCTCCACCACTGGGGAAAAATATTGGAATGGCCATGGTTCCTTCCTATTGTCTATTCAAAAATGAAGAATATTGTTGCGGTTCCAGTAGCGGACGCGATGAATATACTTCGTTCCTGTGATGTTTGCACCGGATTGTATTGAATAATTGCATCCACGGGATGGGGAAAGGCATGAGCACTTGGAGCCGCGGCATCCGTCCCATCGTACGAAAATAAAATATTATTTCCCGTTGGTTTCACCGTTACCAGTTTGGCCCACTTGGGAATCTTAAATTCTTGATTTAATGCTGTAACGCTAGATTGTTTATGCATCGCTCCACCATTGGACCAATTCAAAGTTGTTAAGTCTACGGCTGCCATTTTGGCACCTCCTATTTTCTTCTTTTGTTAGTTTTTGTTCTTTGTCCTCTTTTGGGACGGCTTGGTTTTTTGCGCTTCTTCCCAGCCATCGACAAAGCTATAGCTATGGATTTTTTCATGGGCTTCCCCTCGCTTCTTAGCTTCTTGATTTTTTTGGATAATGCGCTTGATTTTTTTCTTTGTGCTGGCATTTGGTTTCCCCTTGTGCAAATAATATTCACCGTTAATGCGATACGCGGTGATGTTTGTAATCACTGTTTGAATCTGTTGTTTCTCTTAGCATAGTACGCTTTTCGAAGTTCCGCGCGGTTTTGTTGATAGAACTCGAAGTCAGAAGCTGCACGTTTCCACACGTCCCCACTTGTGGAATGGTTTTGGGTTTGTGCTACACCTTGGTTTGTGGATGGACGTGGCGTGGATTGTAATGGCTCGCTAAGCGTTTGTAATTGTTTTGTATCGGTGTTCGTTTGTGTAGCTTCTTGGGGCGCGTTCTGTGGGGCTTCTTGGGCTTGGAAATATGGCTTCAAAACCGTGGGCACTTCTCCACCTTCTTTCATCGTTGACATCCATTCACCCATTGGGATTTTATCTTTCTTGGCTTTGGATTCCATGGCTTTATTGTATTGCCATTCTACTAAATCCCTAACTTCCGGGTCCGTGATTCCTTGGGCGGCTATGGCTTGATGGCGTTCATATCTTTGATTGGATACCGCCAATTCATCTTGAAGGGATGCCAATTGTGTGGCCATCGCTTCCGCTCCCTTTACTTTGGAACCCATATCTTCCAATTGGGTTTCCAATTCTTGAACACGTTTTTCCGCGCTTCTTTTTGTTTCTGTTACTTTTGATAGACGTTCACGAACGATTCCATCCACTTCGGTTTTCAAAATATATTCTTGTCCATCATGCGTTATTGTTTTCATGGTTTTGTCCTTGGTTGGGGTTATGCAAATTCAATCTTTTGTTGTCTGATTGTTCTAAGTTTTTGGATGGCTTCTTCTTCCGTTGCCAAATCTGGATAGAGCTTGAACATAGCATCCACCGGTGAAAGAAGACCCTTATCCAATAGCGCGATAATGTTTTCACGCTGGGACTTTTGTTCCATCTCGGATAGTTCGATAGACTCATATTGGATAACATATCCGCTTTCTGGATACGATGTTTTCAAGATGGAGTTAGATATCATCGCGGCTTTTTCGATGGCTTCAATGTCAGACACGCGGAAAACAGGTTCATATCTTTCTTGGGCTTCCCTCATGGATTCCTTACTCATGGCGATGGAATAACCACTTCTTGGGTCACTGGAAACCTTCTGGACGGAAGCAGGGTCTATCCCCATTTGAGTGGCTAATCGTCTTTCATATGTGGTTATGGCTCCCAACATTGTCGCGGGGTCACTCATACCCGCTTGGAACTGACCAATCAAAGGTTGGGTTGTGCTGTCAGGGTCTGACACAAAACAAAGAATGGATGATGGGTCCGTGGAAACGCTCATTCTTTGGGAAGCCAAATTGGTGTCCATGGTATTGAGTCCAGCCAATTGCAAAGAAGCCACATATCGTTGAGGAAACGAAGCATCAAACATTAAATGTTTCAGATATGTGTAATATGTAGAAGCTACCATACTCCCCGCCACTACTTCCGATAGCTCATAAGGGGAAAACAATTGGCCATCTATGGCGGCATGATAGATAACCCATGGAAGAAACGGTTCCCCCTTGGAATCACGATAGGGATAATTTTCGCCACTCATGTTCCCACCCAAAAACATATCCGTCATTTCTTCACCAAAAAATCCATCCGCTTCCACGTAATGAACTTGATATTTTGGATTGCTCTTGTCTCGTAAATCATAACAATCAGCAGTCCAAAACATTTCCCCCGTGGAATCATTCTTTCGAAGTCGCAGTTCATAAAGATAGTTCGGTTTCATGGGGTCACCAGCGGGAGCGGATGCAAAAACCATGTCAGGAGTCACAGGGCGGAACATGATTTGGTTTGAATCTGAAATATCTATCCGGATAAGCATTTCACGAAGTCCAATTGTTTTCATCTGAACGGTAGCCATCATTTCAAAATAGTGGGACTTGTCCAAAGCTCCTTGGGGACCAATATATTCACGCGCGGCCTCTGCGTTTTCTCGTTCTATGCCCACGGAAGGTTTCCGAGAGTACAGAACCGCCAACGCTTCACATCCTTGTTTAAATACGTTGGATGATGTGTCCAACGCTCCCCAAATAGCCCTTCTGTCTAATGCTACGGAATCCGTTATGAAGTCTTCCAAATCGGAAGCCCAGTTTCCCTCCAACAATCTTCTTCTTCTTGCTGTTGTTTCGCTTCTGTCATTGGATGCCTTATCTGGAAAAATTGGCTTGGCTGGCATTGTTAACATATCTATTTCCTGTGTATTGGTATTTTTGAAAATTTGGGAGCGCTATACTTGGAATCCAAAATGGGAACCACGGCATATCTTAGCGCATCAATTGCATGTTTCCATTCAGAAAGTCTATCCATGGCACCACTTTTTTTCAATGTCCATGATGATAGACTTCTGATTAATCTTTTACACTTTGGATGCACAATAAA
>CAACVD010000748.1_pt1 | contig 15703 bp, 41 predicted proteins | sample 2381771 | NCBI WGS metagenome assembly CAACVD01 (sample SAMEA5211965, study PRJEB30684) | marine metagenome | biome: Marine; feature: Epipelagic; material: Water | collected 2015-10-15 | depth 15 m | reverse complement strand
ATTAAAGCAGAGCATCCTTACGGTTGGAAGTCTGCTGCTGTTGGTAATATAGATGGTAACGGAGTACACAGCTTTTATGGTGTGAACTATCAAGAAAACAAAATGTAAAATGAGTTTAGAGGATATCAAATTGTACATATTTAATATAATCACTTTAGGTGTTAGTTTTACTGCTGTTGAGAATAGTTTAAAGATTATACTTCTTTTGGCTTCTATTGTTTATACGCTGCAAAAGATATACGCAACCTACAAGAAAAAGAATGAAGCTGACAAAGAACTTTAAGCTAAAAGAGTTTGAGTGCAAAGGTGGTGGAAAGATGCCCTTAGAGGTTTACGAGAACATCATCAAACTTGCAGGACAACTACAATTCCTGAGAGACTACACAGGAAGAGCTATAAGGGTCAATAGTGGCTTCAGGTCTGAAGCTTACAATCAAGACATAGGCGGAGTACCAAACTCACGCCACCTGCTAGGCCAAGCAGCAGACATCACAATAGACGGCCTTAATCCAGCACAGGTATTTGCACTTATAGAAGACTTAATTGATATGGGTCTCATGCTGCAAGGAGGTTTAGGCAACTACAAGAATTTTACACACTACGATATTAGAAAAACTAAAGCACGTTGGAATGGGTGATTATAAGAAAAAGAACGGAACTACAAGAGTCGGAGACGCTTTACGTTGGCTAGTAAAACAAGGCAAGGAAGTAGCACCAGAACTATTATCAATAGCTGGTGGTATAACTGGAATAGACCAGCTAAAAGAACTTGCAAATAAGATTGACACAAATAAACAACTCAGCGAAGCTGATAAGGAGTTGCTATTAGAGGAATTAAGATATGATATGATTGAAATGCAGGAGTCAACTAAGCGTTGGGTTGCTGACATGAACTCTGATAGTTGGTTAAGCAAGAATATAAGGCCCCTAAGCCTTGGATTCTTGACTTTGACTCTATTTGTATACATAATACTAGATAGTTCATTAGAAGGCTTTAAAATAGCCTCTAATTGGATTGATTTACTATCTTCACTACTGCTTCTTGTTTATGGAGGTTATTTTGGGGCAAGAAGTGCCGAGAAAATAACTAAGAACTGGAAGAAATAATCTGTTTAATATTCTGGGGGTTGTTTAACATAATGCCCCTGTTTTGGCTATAGAACATAGCTATCCTGTATAGTTGGCTTTGCAAAGAGTAGAAATCGTATTTTGAAGAAAAATACTTGATTTATACGTGGGACAATTTCGCCACTTCGGCTTTTGTGAGCCTTGTGGCTGTTTTTACAAAGTTTAAGCAAAGGTAGCGTTTTTTCCGCAGAAAGTCAAGTTAAGTTACTAACAATGTTAATAACTATCCCTTTTTTATATACCTATTATTTATTATATTTGTAGTGTTATGTCATTATTACATCGCCCACAATATGAAATAGGTTACAGTGAAGAGGATGATAAAGAGGGATTAAGGAAGTTACTTTGGTCTCAGTTTATGTGTAAGTGTGGGCGTTGTAGTATTAAGACAGGAAAGAACTTTATGGAAAGGTTGCCTGTTTTTATATTAGATGAGATAGCACAGGAGGAGAGAATGAGGTTTGATATTAGATTAGCATATACTTGCAAGCATCACTCTGACAAAATAGCACTGATAAGTAAGAATCCACATAGAGTTGGATTAGCAGTAAAGATTAGAATAATTAATAATATGAAAAGATTAAAGTTAGTTCGAGGTTTAATAATGCGAGGAGTCACTAGGATTAGATTATGTGACGAGTTCGTTTACTTTGATACTGACGACCTCAAACCAATGTCATTGCATATCAAGTAATGTTTTGTTTTATTTTGTTTTATTTTGTTTTAAGAAGGGAGCTACAGAAATGTGGCTCTTTTTTTTATTTTTATTTGGATAATTGAAAAATGTTATTTATGTTTGTACCAACATTAATAATTAACACAATGAAAATAGATATAAATAAAGTAGACAACTTAGAAGTAGATGGCATTGACACCAGAGATTATCCTGACTTTGTTGATGCGTTTATCTCTTATGCAGAGATTGATGGAGAGCCATTAACTGACGAACAATTATATGAACTGACAGATGAGTACCCTGATTTGGTTTACAACCTTGTAATTAATAAATTATTTTAACATGAAAAAGCAAAAAGAAAAACCATTTTGGGAAACAAACACAAATCCAATCACAGGTTGGAAAGTGTTTGCTAAAGATGAACTTATAAATTCATCTAAATTAGCAGTAGAAAGAAGAATACTTAAATCATTAAAAAGCTATGGTAACAATGGATAGACATGAATTAGAATTAGACGGAGTATTGTTAGCAGCTTATGGAAGCTACTATGAAGGAATGAGTGGAGATTATTTCAATCCACCAGAGCCAGAAGAGTTCTCTTTAGACAGTGTGCACATTGAAGAGGGAGATGTAGAGATAGATGTAACGGACCTTTTATACAATAGGCTGGAAGAGATTGAAGAGATTATAATGAACGAAAACTATAGATAATGGAATTGATAGAACATCAGACGTATAACGCTTGGTATAAGGCTTTAGGTAATAAGTTACTTGACTGGCACGAAGCCAAGCCAGACAATAAGGACTTGATTAATTTAGTCAAGGCCGTTGAGATTATTGGGTTGCATAACGCAAAGATAGTTAAAGAGAATAGACAACTTGAGTTTGAGCTGCAGAGCCTAAAAGAAAAGCTAAAAGAAACAATAGAAGATTTAAACAGTATATTATGAATGATTTACACGACTTTAAAAATATGCAGATAAAAGCACTGCATAGCGAACTTAGTGAACTAAGAGAATACATCACTAAACTGGAGACTTTTATATTTGAGTTGACAGACGAAAGCTATCCAGACGACTATAAAAATATAGTTAGGAAAGAGATATTTTTAACAAAAGATGAGGAATAATTTGGATATAAGCTATTTATTTACTATATTAGCAGAATATTAATTAAAACAATTAACATTATGAACTTTCATGACAAGGTACTAAAAGTACAATCGGAGTTAAAAGCTCCTAAGAACCAAAGAAACAATTTCGGTAAATACAATTACCGTTCTTGTGAGGATATATTAGAGGCCGTAAAGCCACTATTAACTGCAAATGGACTAACCCTTATGATTACTGACGAAGTTAAGGAGGTGGCTGGATTAGTCTATGTAGAAGCAAGAGCAGTATTATTTGATACTGAGGGCAGGATTGAGGCCACAGCACAGGCTGGTATTGACCCTAACCGAAAAGGTATGGATATAGCACAGTCTTTTGGCAGTAGCTCTTCATACGCTCGTAAATACGCTCTAAACGGCTTATTCCTTATTGATGACACTAAGGACGCAGATGCAACGAACGACCATAAGGACGCTCGTAAATGGCTAAATAAGAACACTCCTGAGTTTAAGAAAGCACAGCAGTTTATGGCATCAGGTGGAACTTTATCCACTATTGAACAGAAGTATAAATTATCAACAGAAGTTAAACAACTATTAAATAAGTAATATTATGGAAAACACAAAAGTATTCGCAGACGGATTTATTTTTAAGCGAAATGAAAATGCACCTGAATTTGTTATAGGTGGAATTAGCATCAAGGTCGAAGAGGCGCAGAAGTTCCTCTCCGCTAACCAGAACAATGGCTGGGTAAACTTGGATGTTAAGCAGAGTAAAAGCGGCAAGTACTACATGGAGTTGAACACCTTTACTCCAAAGTCAAGCAACAGTGGGACACCAGTGCCTAAAAAAGACAACTTCAAAGTTGCTGCTGGGGCTGACTTGCCGTTCTAACCAATCAAACAGGGGTGGGGAAACCTGCCCCTTTTTATTAAAACAAAATAACAAAACAAACATAAAAATATGAATACAGACGACAAAGAAATACAGAGAATGCACATGGAGAAAATAGATAACGACTGTTATGTCGATATCTCTGAGTCCATAAAGCACCCTCCTGTTGCGTTGTCATTTGGCAGATACTCTATAAACACGCCAAGTGGCATAAAGAGATACCCCATACCTATTGGCACTTATGGTAACTTTAGTTTCGTAAGCGGCCCACCCAAAACCAAGAAAACCTTTTTTGTCTCACTACTAACTTCAGTCTACTTATCATCATCTGGTAAAAACCCCTATGGCGGCAAAATGAGAGCCGACAGAAAGGGCAAGTGTGTTATACACTTTGATACAGAGCAGGGCAAGTTCCACGCACAGAGAGTGTTTAGGAGAGTTGTCGAAATGAACAACGGAGAGAACGTAGGTTGCTACCATACCTACGGACTCCGTTCAATAGGTTACAAGACAAGGATTGACTTTATAGACTACAAGCTAAAGACAGTGTCTAAGGACAATGAGATAGGATTAGTCGTCATTGACGGTATTGCTGACTTAGTTAGCGATGTTAACGACATACAGGAGTCTAACGAGTGTATTCAAAGGCTAATGACTTGGAGTGAAAGATACAACTGCCATATTGTGCTTTGTATTCACACCAACAATGGCTCAGAGAAGCCCACAGGTCACTTAGGTAGCTTTGCTCAGAAAAAATGTGAGACAGGCATAGTGTTAGAGAGAAATGAAACTGAAGAGGAGTTTATAACCGTAAGATGTAAGCAAAGTAGGGGGTTCTCTTTTGAGCCTTTTAGCTTTAAGGTTACGGAGTTTGGTTATCCAATGATTGTAAGCAGTCTGAATGATGATATAGCTGCTATTCAGCCCCAGAAGAAAGAACCTAGTAAATGGCAACAAAAAATGAATATCGCATAGTTACGCCTATGTACATTGATTTAGAGAGAAAAACTAAAAAGGACAGAAGAGTTTATGTGAATATGAACTCTTATGGAAATGTGAATCACTTTATAAACAACCAAGTGAAGAAGAAGTTTAAGGACATAGTATCAAGCCAGTTAGTCGGAGTTAAGATACCGACACCTGTAGAGATATTCTATCAGGTATTCAAGCCGAGCAAAAGGAGGCTTGACAAGATGAATGTCATAGCTGTAACGTCTAAGTATTTACTTGACGCAATAACAGAGACAGGCTGCTGGGAAGACGACAATGACGATTATGTAAAGACAGAAACAATACTGCCTACAGTTTACGACAAAGGTAATGGCAGAGTTGAGATTTTAATTAGAACTATAGATGATTAATAAGCAATTAGAGAAACTCGCATCTAAGCACAAGACTTGGGTTGGGTTGGTTAGGAGTATGGGTTGTAACCCCTCTTATGTGGAGGATGTTGTTCAGGACGCTTATATCAGGGTTTATGAATACCTAAACAAAGGAGTTGATATATCTTATGGATTTTTATATGTACATGACCTTAAGAAGCATATATCTTAACAAGGCAAAGAAAAAAAGCATAGCCAATGAGACTGTTGATATGCAACAGGAGGCTCTGGAGTTTACGCTAAACAACCTAAGAGAAGAGTTTGCAGATGTTGAAGAGGAGCAGGGTTTCAAAAGATTAATGAATAAGATATTCACAGAAGTAAATAGCTGGGATTTCTATTCTAAAAACATATTCATAGCTTACTTCACTACAGGACTGTCTCTGGATAAGCTATCCAATGAGACAGGCATAGGAAGAAGCAGTCTTTATAACTCAATAAGGAGATATAGAGAAGTGATAAGAGAAAGTTTCTCAGAGGACGCTGAGGACTATTATAACGGAGATTACGATAAAATTTAATTATGGAAGAATTTAAAGGAGACAAAAGAACAAAGGCTTACAGAGAATGGAAAGCTAGGTTCGAGAAAGAACAAGAGAGCAAGTCAAAAGGACTTGGAGATACTGTTGAGAAGATTACTGAAGCAACAGGTGTTAAAAAAGCTGTTAAGGCTCTTTTCGGAGAGGATTGCGGTTGTGATGAGCGTAAGGTTAAGTTGAATAAACTTATGAGCTACAACGTCACTAATTGCCTTGAGGAGAAAGAGTACAACTACCTTAGCGATTTTCTGTCTAAGAATAAGCAGAACGTAACTATGGTTGAGCAGAGAGCTTTGTTGGATATATTCAATAGAGTGTTTAATCAGAGAAAGCAGATGAGCAGTTGCCCTAGTTGTATTAGAGGTATGATTGCTGACCTTAGAAAATTGATGAATAATTATGAATAAGATAAAAGGTTTTGTTATGGGCTTGGCTCTGCTCGGATGCGAGCCAGCCCCCTGCTATGAGTGCTACGATGTTTTCTACAGTGATGGCACTAGCGACTGGATTTGTGTTCAATATAATTGCGATAGATTATGAGAGATTTTAGACCAAGATTAAGCGGAAACAAGCTAAAGGCTTTTAGGAATATAACTAAGGACGAAAGTAGAGTTCTGGTTATTGGAGACCTGCACGAGCCATTTTGCTTGGACTCGTACCTTAAGCATTGTAAAGATGTTTATGCTAAATACAACTGTAATAGAGTTGTGTTTATTGGAGATGTAATAGACAACCATTACTCAAGCTACCATGAGACAAATGCTGACGGTATGGGTGGTGGAGATGAGCTAGACCTAGCCATAGACAGAATAGCAAGGTGGTACAGAGCCTTCCCAAAGGCGGATGTAACCATTGGCAACCACGACAGGATAATAGCAAGGAAAGCCCAGACTTCATCTATACCTAAGAGGTGGGTAAGAGATTACTCAGAGGTGCTTAATACACCTAACTGGAACTTCATAGAGAGGGTTGTTATTGATGATGTTCAATATATTCATGGAGAAGGCGGTACTGCCAGAACCAAGTCTAAGGGGGATATGATGAGTACAGTACAGGGGCACTTGCATACTCAGTGTTATACAGAGTGGTCTGTAGGTGCTAAGTTCAAAGTATTCGGAACTCAGGTAGGCTGTGGGATAGACCATGAGAAGTATGCTTTTGCATACGCTAAGGCAGGTAAGAAGCCAGCCATAGGATGTGCTGTTGTTATTGGCGGCCATACTGTAATTAACGCACTTATGGATTTGTAATGAACTACAACAACGACTTTAAATACGACCTGAAAGTTGGGCAAGTAAAAGAACAAGAGCTTGCTAACATATTCTCAAGTAAGACTATTGAGGTTAAGTACGACCTTAAAGCAGATGAGACAGGTAATGTATTTATTGAGTATGAGAGCAGAGGCAAGGCAAGTGGGATAAGCACAAGCGAGTCTGACTACTATTGCTTTTGCATCAACAATACGTTTCACTTGATACCTTCTGAGTTGCTTAAGCAGAAGTGTAGAAAGTATGTTGGAACAAAAAGAGACAAACTAGGTGGCGACAGCAATACCTCCAAAGGTATTCTGTTGCCTATAAATGAATTATTTTAAATATGTGGACTATGACTATAACACACGATGTAATAAGCGGAACTGAATCTGCTTATGTATTAGAGAAGAGAAAGAATATGCCTGTATTCAGTGGCGTATTAAAATACTTCCCAGACGCAATTAGAGAGGTCTCTAAAACGTCTTGGGCAGGTAATGAGCAACATCATCCAGACAAGCCTCTTCATTGGGATAGAAGCAAGTCTGGAGACGAGTTAGACGCTTTGTCAAGGCACTTGATAGAAGCTGGAACTGTAGACACAGATGGCATAAGACACTCGGCAAAGGTCGCTTGGAGAGCCTTAGCGAATCTACAGAAAGAACTGGAGGCTTCTGGAGAAGCACCCCTAAGTGAGTATAACAATAAATAAATATCAAGGTGGCAAGAGCGCAGATAACAACAAGGATAGAGAAGCCTAGAAAAAGAAGAAGAGGTATTCACTCTAAGAACGCAAGTAAAGGCCAGACAGGGTACAAGAAACCCTACAGAGGTCAAGGAAAGAAATAAATAAATAATATTATGGTAATACACAATTATATTTTCGATTCATATAGAATAGAACAAGAAGAGATACAAAAGGCTATACAGCTACTAAAAGAGAACGGATATGCCGTTTACAAAAAAGAAGTTGTAAAAGATTAGGTTTTTTGAGTTATTTTGTTTATATTTGTTAAATAAATAGGTATATTATGGATATTAATGCTATTTTAGACGCAGACAGCATGGTTTATGCTTCAGCAGTAAATTCAGAGGACTTAGAAGAGGCTAAAGCAAAGCTAGACGCTAAAATAAACAACTCTTTGAACAATTTGCAGGACTTAGGCTACGATATTGTAAGTTTAATCGTTTGCAACGGCTCAAAAGGTAACTTTAGGCACTTTATTGCCGATAATTACAAGGCAAATCGCAAAAACACCGAAAGACCACCCTTTTTAGAGCAGTTACACGACTATTGTAAGCAGGATTGGCAGTCTATGTATGGTTATGGCTATGAAACCGATGATTTGGTTGCTAAGTTGTGGTTACAGAGCCAAGAAGCAGGAGAAAACCCTGTTATTGTCTCTATAGACAAGGATTATTTGCAGTTTCCAGCTAAAATATACAATTATAACACTAATGAGTTAGTTGAGCTGTCAGAATTAGACGCTCTAAGGAACTTTTACAGTCAAATGATAGTTGGAGACACTGCAGACAACATAAAGGTCTGTAGTGGCAAGGGAAAGGCTTATGCAGGCAAGTTACTTGGCTCACTAACCACAAAATATCAAATGGTAAAGGCTGTTTACAATGTTTATAAGGAACATTACAGGTCTAAGGCAAGGGAGAAGTATATCCAGTCTTATAACCTACTTAAATTAAGGACAAATGTATAATGACTCACAACAAGACATAGTTTACTCGTATTACTTGTTAACTTTGTATAGTATATCTCAAGGGGAGACTATTGAGGAACTTGAGGAGGTTGTTCTAGGATTTGAACAGGATGATTTATACGAACAGTGTGACGGCATGAGGCAAGCCATAGAATTTGCCAAGACAAACACAATTCAGGCAGTCCTATCTGAATTAAATAAAGGAATAGAAACATAAAAACAAAACAATGAAACTACAAGATTTAACAGACAGGCTGAACGAATACTATAAGTTTGACATCAAAGAACGCATAAGACAAAGAGAATATGTTTATGCGAGAAAGGTTTATTCTGCATTGGCAAGAGAAATGGGATATACTTTTGAGCAAATAGGGGCTCACATAGGAGTAGGACACGCTGCTGTTTTGTATCACTGTAGGACTATTTATTCTGTAAACACAAAGGACAAGGTTATATTTAACAGGGTCATTAAGGATTTTTCGCTTCCTATAAAAGAGATTGATTTAGACACGAAAAAAGCTATAATGCAGGCTAAAGCAGAGTCAAGGGCTATAGACAACGTAAGCTATATTAGTCAAAAATTGATAGATAGTATTACAGGCATTGTTAAGGAGTGGGATATTGAGTCAATAAATGATTTTATAAATACAAGGCTTGAGCCTTATGATAAGATGATGCAAGCTAAAACACTAAGAACTGCCCCAGTAAAGGTAGAGCCTGCCGTAATGAGAAGAGCAGTATCTAATCCGTTTTTAAAATAGACTATTATGATTAAAGTAAATAAAAAGATGCTTAAGGCACTACAGTACACCAATAAGCTAACTTCATACCAGAAGTTTGCATCAAGGGTAGGTTACATGGGTAGCGGCTTTTTAATAGCCGCACAGTGGACTATAAGGCCAGAACTATACATAATAGGCTTTACACTTGTAATGATACAGACCGCCTCCAGAAAACAGTGGAACTTGGTAGCATTAAATATAAATGGGCTTATAGCTTGGATAACACACTTAATATTATGAGACTTAAAAAACTAACACAACAACAGAGAATAGGTAGATTAGAGAAAGTTGTTTCTCAGCTATTCATACTTGCTAAGAAGATTGAAGGAGAGATTAAAGTAATACAAGATAAAACTGGTTATCACCTTGAAGAAGAAGAATGATATGTTATCTCAAGAAATAATAAAATGGTGTTTTAAGGAGGGTTATAAGATATACCCTGTTACAAAAGATAATCAGACTTATCAGGTCGAAGTCAGCAAGGCTCATCAAAGTGCCTTGCTTGACGATACTCACACCAAAAGAACTATTCATCAGGCCGTTAGAGATGTTTACATTAAACTATACAATAAACAAAACAATAAGTAAATTGTTATAATATTATGAGTAGACATAAGAAATCAGAGGAGACCTCTAAGAACGATGGCAGGAAGTATAATAAGAGGTTAGCACCAAAGCCTATATCTACAAAGGACAAGATGATTAAGCCTGCTAGAACTACAAAGGCTAAGAAAGACAGGATAGCTTCCTATGCCGTTTCAGCTATGAAAGAAGTGTTCGGCAGTGAGAAGGATGCTTTTATACACATGGCAGAACTGGCTAAGAAGAACTTTAACCAAATGAAGTTGCTTATGGAGTATGCTTATGGTAAGCCATCAGACAGCATAAACTCAGACAGCAAGAAGAAAGTCAAGTCTGCACCTACAATTAACTTTGTTATGAATAATCAACAGCCTCAGATTGATAATACTATTGACATAGACACAGAGGAATGAAAAACTCAATACAATTAAATGACAAGTATGTACCTCTTTTTACTGACAAATCGAGGTATTTTGTTGTTACAGGGGGTCGTGGTTCTGGTAAGTCTTTTGGCGTAAATGTATTCTTACTTAACCTAACATACGAGGCAGGGCACAAAGTCCTGTTTACTCGTTTTACATTAACCTCTGCTGCTGCATCTATTATACCAGAGTTCATTGAGAAGATTGAACTTATGGGAGTTGAGTCAGACTTTAGGATAACAAAGGATGAGATTATAAATCTAACCACAGGGAGCTCTATTATCTTTAAAGGTATCAGGACATCATCTGGTAATCAAACAGCCGCCCTGAAGTCTCTTAGTGGCGTTACGACCTTTGTTCTGGACGAAGCAGAGGAGCTGGTGGACGAGGACACCTTTAGTAAGATTGACTTCTCCATACGTTCTAACACCAAAGCCAACAGGGTTATATTAATACTTAATCCAACAACTAAAGAGCATTGGATATATCAGAGGTTCTTTATGTACCCTAACGTAAAGGCTGGTACAAACGCCTCTAAAGGCGATGTAACGTACATACACACGACTTTTGAAGATAATAAGGATAATCTATCAAAAAGTTATTTAGAGCAGTTATACGACCTTAAAAGACGTGATATAGTTAAATTCGAGCATCAGATACTTGGTGGCTGGCTAAACAAGGCAGAGGGAACTATAATAACTAACTGGAAGGTAGGACACTTCGTACAGACAGAACTTATGTGTTACGGACAGGATTTTGGATTCTCTACAGACATAACCAGTTTAGTAAAGGTGGCTGTGGATAAGGACACCAGAAGTGTTTATGTGAAGCAGATATACGGAAAGACAAACCTATCTACTTCAGACATAGCCTACAGAAATAAGACTGAGTGTGGCACAGATTTAATTATCTGTGACTCAGCAGAGCCAAGACTTATATCAGAGCTTAAGAATATGGGGCTTAACATAAGACCTACAATAAAGAAGAAAGGGTCAATCCTCTCAGGGATTGCCCTAATGCAAGATTACCAGATAATAGTAGATAGGAACTCTGAGGGTATTATCAGAGAGATAAACAACTATGTTTGGCACGAAAGAAACCAACGTCCAGTTGATAAGTTCAACCACTACATTGATGCGATTAGGTACTCGCTTATGTATTTACTTCAAGGTGTGAACTCTGGAAAGTATGTAATTAGGTAAGACGTTTAACATGAGGGGGTATGTTTAATATGATACCCCCCTGTGTTTAATATGATACCCCCACCATGTTTAATATGATGGGGGTATCTTGGTTAGTGGTTAAAATGATAACCGAAAATCAGATAGGTAATTAATAGGGTCAAAAATATGACCGCATAAAAAACTATCATCTTGAGCAAAGTGGTTAACATGTTTCTTATAATTCTAAACATGGTACAAATATAAATTGTAGACTATGTTCTGGATAGAAAAAAATCAGCAAAAAAGTCTTGCGTATTAAATATATTTTTTGTAATAAGAAGACATGTGTAACTTAACGATTAATTGTGTAGTTTATCGAAATAGTTTTTTTTATTTAATTATGGCTCGTATGTTTGTGCTATTAATAACAATAAAACAATATAATTATGACGCCAATAGAAGAAAAGTTTTTTGACTTAGAAACAAGATATAAATTAGATATAGATACATTTCCTGAAACAGAACAAGATGATTTTGAGGAATATTTTAATGACTTGATTGAAGCTACTTTTTCAATAGAATGTATTTATTATAGAGTAGCTATGGAATACCTTATGGATAACGATATAACTTTGTCGGATTCTTTAGCTTTGGCCTCAAATATGGGATTTGAGCCTGAAAACTTAAGTAGTGGACTTTTGGCTACTTTATTGATGCAAAATATAGAGCAAGAAAAACTCTATGAAGCAAAAGACGATTTAGAAGAATTATTTAACGAATATTTAGAATTATTTAAAATACAATAAAATGAAAGATAATATATTAATAGCGAAATTTATGGAACTTGACTACTCAAGCTATACTACTATCTATGAACTAAAATACCATAACTCTTGGGATTGGCTGATGCCAGTAGCAGAGAAATGCTTAACGACAGATGAGCCGAGCGATGGGCAACATTACTTTGTTAATGATGCACTACTGACTTGCAACATTGAAGTAGTATACGATATAGTAGTAGAGTTCATTAAAGAATACAACAAAACAAAATAAAATGGAATATACAAGAATAAACGATATAAACACACTACACGCCACAAAAGATAATGAGTTATTTATAAGTGGTACGGACGAAAATGGAGATGATTTAACGATTGTATTTAGCAGTTTTGACTTTCTCCAATGGATAGATGATGAGACCTTAGAACATATAAAACAACAAACTATAAACTACATAAAACAATTATGAAAACAGATAAAAAAGAAAATAAATTGCTTGAGGGCAACATAGAGATACCAATAGCCTATATTGACGATGAAAATGGACTTGATTATGATTATGATTATATGAGGATATTATTTGAAAGAAAACTCGAACTAATGTTTCATTTAAAAAAATAATTATGTACACAATAAATATATTTGATGCTACACGCATACACAATAGCCGTAAAGACTTTATTTTGTTCAATGTAGGTCAAGATAACAAAATAATTAGTTATCGCCTTACAAACGATTTAACGAAGTTTAGGAAGCACTTTGACACTTTTAGACTTGTCGAAGTAATAAAAAAAGAAATAAATAACGGAATAAAAATATTTTAACATGGGAAGAACAAAACAAATGTACGAAGAAATGTATCTCGATTGGTTTAATAACTTTATAAGCACCTCGAGGTTTGCAGAGTATTATGATTTATCAATGGCGGAAGCTGAAAATGTTATTGATGTTGGCAGAAAAATTAACCATAAAAACAAATAAGATGAGATTTATAAAAGAAGATTTAAACGATTTAGAATATAACGTAAACGAACTAATAGAGGGTATTTACTCAAGTGGAAAATATGAGCAGTTCAAAACAGAGATAGCACATATTGAAAACTTTTTTAGCTATTATGAACAACACTTAAAAGTTTAACTGTAAAAATAATTTCTGTTTAACATAAGGGGGGTGCGGATAAAACGCATCCCCTTTTTTGTTTAATATGAGGGGGTGGCCTATGTTTAATATGAGGGGGTATGTTTAATATGAGGGGGGTATGTGCTTCTGTTTGCTTATTTGGAATAAATATAAATAAGAAACTTTAACAATTTTTATTTGTTTGGTATTGTTTAAATTCATAGGGCAATAATACAACCAATGCACCGCAAAAAAAAATTAATTTTTGTTTGGTTTATTCAATTATTTTTTGTATGGAAATATGCTTGTAGGAATATTCTTACAATTTCAAAATAGGGCACCAACACAAATTTACGATTAATTTTTGGATAAAAAAAATATTTATGTTAAAATTTACGTTTTTATGCAAATTATTTTTGCATCTAATTTAAAGCTATTTTTAGCCGTTTTAAGCGGCTTAAATTATTCCAACATATTACCACACCAAAAAACCGAGAAAATACAATACAAGCAAATTAGCTTTTTTTAACATTTTTTATTTGCATATTAAAAAAATGTTTTGTAGACGCGCGCGCGCTCTTTTATTAATTTAGTAAAAATAATATTTTGCAAAAAAAAATATATTTTTGTTTTGTAATTAAAAAAATTGTTTATCTTTGTTAAAAATTAATAGTAATTAAAAAAAAATAAAATGACATCTTTAAAATTTAGAAAATTATTAGTAAAGTACCAAGAAGCAAACAGCAATTTAATTGACCAATTCCCTAACGAATATGACTGGAATACTTACGATATTGACGGATATTGGGCAGAGGCTGAAGAATGGGAAACACTTGAAGAAAATTGGAAATTTCAAATATTTGAAGACCTTAAATTTAGAGTTAAAGCAGTTCAAAAATTAGTAGATGCTTCGCAATTATTAAACGATTTCCCCACAAGATACGCATAAAAAAAATATATAAAATTATGAACGCAATAGACATAACAATTAATGCCCTAAAAAACAGAACAACAAATAAAAATGCAATGTTCGATGTTGTTTTATTTGTAATGGATAATAAAAACCTACACAAATCAATAATAAAAAATAAAGATAATTATACTGACTTGGTGCACGACTTAAGGGGATTAATGAACAATGATAAATTTTTTGTCCCTCGTGTATTAAATTACAAATAAATTACTATCTTTGTAATATAGTTAGAGTATCGTAGGCAGGGTTACGAGTAAAAGGGCAGCCACCTGAGAGGGTCCAAAACACTACTTTAACTTTTATAAAAACAAATAATAACTTAAAACAAAACAAAATGAAAACTCTTAAAAACTTAGATATTCAAGTAAAAGCAATGTTAATTTTTTCTATAATTGTAGGCGGTTTATTTACTGCTATGATTTTAGTAAATGGTTTTAATTCTTTTTAATATGCAAAAAAATAAATTAACACCCACGCAAAAAAAGTATATTAAATTAATGAAGCAAAAATATAACTTAGATAAAAAAACAATACTAACATATTTAAAAAAATAATAAAATGGACATTGATTACATTAAACCGATTAAAAAACAACTTGACGAAAAAATGAGCGAATGTTGTTTTTTTTATATGACAATAGGAACGCCACAAGATACGCCACGATATTATAATTTCAGGGAATTTAATACTGATACAAAAACCTTGACAATAGGGAGTACACAAAAACAAAGTTTATTTTTTACTGTTGATTTGTCAAATACAAATATAAATTTTATTTGGGCTGGTGAATTTTGGCAACAATTTAAAGAATACAGGACAAAATTTTTACAAGATAATTTTAAAACAATAGACACAATTTAAAAAAATAACATCATGAAACGACAAAACAAAATTTATTTAAATATAGGTTTAAGAAATAACGCCTTCACGCCCTCGCAAATTATTGACCGCTTAAATTATAACGGTTTAACGGTTAAAGCATCATTAAACAAAGTTAGCCAATATAACGGACACAAAGAAGAAACGCTTATTGTTTACTCAAATTGTCCTTATAAACTTTCTAAGGTTTGTGAAATACTTGAAAATCTTTGCAGTGTTTTAACTCAGGACTGCATATCATTAAAATACAATTTGACTGAGATAATAATTTATGACCCTTTCAAAAATATAGAACCTTTTAAATTTAG
>CAACVD010000747.1_pt1 | contig 15711 bp, 31 predicted proteins | sample 2381771 | NCBI WGS metagenome assembly CAACVD01 (sample SAMEA5211965, study PRJEB30684) | marine metagenome | biome: Marine; feature: Epipelagic; material: Water | collected 2015-10-15 | depth 15 m | reverse complement strand
TCCCTCTCCTTTTCATTCAGGTAAAACACAATCGGCTCCACGAGTGGCTTTTTGGTTAAGTAGAGGATATACAGGTAAATATAGAATATTTAGTAAATCTACTTGTGAATCTTTCTGTTGTAATCCAAAACACCTTACGATAAAAGAACTAAAAGATTATGAAGAACCAAAGAAAATTACCTCGATTAAACTAAGTCATGACAACATATTCGAGTATTACAAGAATAGACAAAAACCTAGCTGCCAAACATGTCAAGATTCCTAACCACAATACCTAGTAATAGTGGATTCGTTAACTTAGGACTGGTTGAAACTTATCCAACTGGAGGTGGAGGTCCTACTGCTTATGGTCCAACATCTTATTTTGGATCTGATCCATTGCCAGCAGAACAGGGAGACAATTTAAATAATCCAATAGATTTGGGAGATTTCTCATCAATATTTAAATCACTTACTTTAAAAAATACTCATGGAGGACTTACTAGAAAACAAACTACTTTTTATAAAATTAGATTAAAAATTCCTAGATCTATTCAATTTACTCAAGATTTTTCTCAATTTTCATATGAAGAAAATACTAATAGAAATACATTATTAGCTTTTTACGAAATATTAGAAGATGGCAGAAGAGAAGAATTACCAATAAATGATCAAGGTTATGTACACAAAGAAAGCTCTATTGACTATGCGGATGATGATAATGGAGCATTAATAACTGATTATCCAAGAACAACTTTAGGAGTAGGTAACTATTTATTTTTAATTACAAATGATATTAGATATTTAGAAACTAATTATTCAATTAGTCTCAATGTATCAGTAGTAGATTGGCGTTTCGTTTCAGAAAATATATTAGAGAGTATAAATTTTGGATTAGTTACTAATGTTGCTGAATCTACTTTGGACTTTGGATCTATAACTTAGACAATATCCATATTGCCTGTATCTGGATTATATCTTCTAGGTAATAAATCTTTAGGATCTTGTTTAGCAAATGAAGGATCTTTAGTGATAGTTGGTGTAGGTCTACCTTTAGTCTTAGCTAATTTCACTGCATCTAAATATTCTTTTTTCGCAAAATCTAAATTCTGTTTTGCAGCATCTTTAACATAATCTAATTGACTTTTAGGAGCTGTAGCTGGAGCTGTTGATTTACCTGTAGTTGCACCAATAGTCTGTCCTTTATTCTGTTCAAATGCATTTTTAGTTGATGTTATACCAAAAGGTCTTGGAGTTGTTTGAAAACTCGAATCAGGTGTATTCTTTGGTAAAGATGATAGATAAGCTGCTGCAGCTAACATATTTGTTCCTTTACTTCTAGCACCCATCTCAGCAGGTGTTCCTACTTCGTCATATCTTTGATCCTGAATTTTACCAGTCTCTTTCTCTATTCTCCCCATCTGCTCTGCTAAATCTTTAAAACTTTTTTCAGGTATTACAGATTGAAACTGTTGAGGCTTAGTCTCAGCAGGCATTATTACAGTTGGTGCTGATGGCTTGCTTCCACCCATTTTATTTTTTGAAGTTACATTCTATAGTAATTCTATCTGTAACAAACTCGTAGAGATGAGTACTTCCAATATATCCGAGGGGGACAATAATCAAGATCAACAACAACTCAGCATAAGTAATAGGGCGACGCATGACAAAAAATATCCTTTCTTAAATGATATTAGCCAACTACTACATGATATGTCCACTTCTGAACTATATAAGTTATGTACTCTACAAGAATTATTGCTTGCTAGATCATGTTGGGAAGCGGAAAATTATAGTGGTTCATTAGAAAAATGTAAAAAACGATTAACAGAAGTATATGGTGAAGATTGGCATGAACATGTCAAATTAAAAGATCATTTTAAGAATATAAGACAATACTATATTTGGGTTTTACTTATTAGTCATAGACAACAATGGGACTATTCCAAAAAGTAAGCTAACATTTTAAAAGATACGAATAATATGATCCTCAGATGCCAGTAGAAATAACAGAGGATTGGCTTGATATTTTAGATACGACTAATTATGCCCCTCTTAAAGACCCTGACAACACCTATCAAAGTTATAGATTTAAAAATTTAGATATTGATTCTATAACTACAAAAAATTTTAAAAAAAGGCTTTGTGATTCCCTAATTGAACAAATAGAAATATTTATACCTCCATCTGGTAGCTTTTCAAATGCAGATTTGAGAAGATATTTAGAACTTATTTCAGGTTATGAAACTAGTACAACTGATTTAGTCTTAGGTTTATCTCTTGCAGATCAAATAAGAATTACTTTTAGTGATATGAAAACGAGTACAATTTGTGATCGTTATCCAGATATTAATCTTGCAGAAAAACGTAGATATAGATGCGTTGCCGAATATCTCATAAGACAAGGTGAACTAGCAAAATTAAGAGATGAAAATGGAAAATTAATTAAAAAAATTGGAAATATGCAGAAAGCAGTAGTTTTATATAGACCCTTACCAAAACTCTTAGAAACACTTAGAAAATCAGGATTAGCTAAATTTGTAAAAATTGACAAAAAACCAAAAGATAGTAAGAATGTAGAAGCAGCAAAAACAAAATGACTAATAGAAGAATTAAGCTATTAAAAAAATTAATTGGAACAACTACAGGAGAGGATGAATCGAAACTTCTTACTTTAACAATTGAAAGAATTTGTGCAGATATGTGCGAATACTACTACAAGTTTTATCACAATGATGGAGCAGGAGTGATGGTATATGTTCCTGATCATGAAGATGAAAAAAAATCTATGTTTTATTTAACTGTAGACAATCTTATATGTGCTGTAGATGATCTTAATAAGCATGATAATGAAGGTGCTGCTGACGTTATGAAGAAAGCTATAGTAATAGCTGAGAAGCTTGATCCTGATAAAGAGGCTTTATTTATCATTCAAGATTCTAAAGAAATGTCATTAGTACACTACAAACTAGATAGTAAGGGTGCAAGTTTTAAAATGATGTGAATAATAAGCCATATCTTTCTAAACAGATAAATGATTTAACTGATGATTGGCTAACTCCATGTGGTTATTTACCTTACATAAATGCATTATTAGGAGATATTGATCTAGATCCTTGTTCAACATATAGTGCAAATGTTGAATTTTTACGAGCAAAAAAAATATATACACCTAAAGAAGATGGATTAAATATAGATGATCCTTGGACTGGTACAGTTTATTTATTTCCTCCAACAGTAGGTAGATGCTCTTTTTCACAAGAAAGAGGGACTTGGAGATGGAGTGTGAAAGCTGGAGTAGGAGCAAAAGCACCGAGCGTTATATGGTTTAGAAGATTAGTAAGAGAATGGAGATTAAGAAATATCAGAGAAGCTTTATTTTTTTCTACCTATCCTGAGATGTTAAGAATATGTCCTGAAATGTGGGACTATCCTGTTTGCTTTCCTACCGATAGAGCTAGTCTTATTCATGGAAAAGGAATGTACGTTATCTCTCCCCCAGTCCATTGGGGCTACTTTATCTATTTACCTAGAATAGATTTTGGATTTGATCAAACAGATAGATTTAAAGATATATTTTCTAATATTGGAAAAGTAATATGTTAATTGTCTCTTGGAAATTCTTGATCTTTTATTTGTGCAGGTCTTGGAAATCCATTTTCATTTAAATTACTTACAAAGGATCTTAAAAAATTTTTACGACTATTATCATCAACTCCTGGTCTTACCCCACGACGTGTTTTACTGATGTCCGTTTGAGGATTCAGTGACTTATAAAACCTATAACGATTGTCAACGTCGTAACTACTAGTAAACTTACTCATAGAGGTATTCTACGAGGAATTAACATGACCATGTCGGAATCAGAAATGAAGATTAGTGGAATCTGCGATGATATCAAAGAACTCCTAATACATAAAAATAGAAAATATGGTAATTCTGCTTTAAAACCATGCCGAGTTTTCAGTAAATCATCCCCAGTAGAACAGTTATTAGTTCGAATTGATGATAAATTAAATCGAATTATGCAAGGTGCAGGATTACTTGCAAATGATGAAGATGTAGTAAATGATTTAATTGGATATTTAGTATTACTTAAAATAGGAATGCATGAGGAAAAAATGAAAGATTTAACACAAGTTTTTCATCAAGGATTTAAAAACGTGACAATTCCTACTGCACATCTAAAAGCTATTCCACAGGAGGATGACAATGGAGTATAAAGATTTAATTGAAAACTATACCCCTGAGCTGGAGCTGATTGATGCTTTAGATTATCTTAAAGATCAACCTTGGCTCGCTTCGGAGATCCTAGACCACTTGGCTTCTCGTTCCAGTAACGGAAAAAACGACGTAAAACCTCCCCAGAGGGATCAAATTCTTTAAATTTTTTTTCTAAATATTCAATGCCTTTTATTTGATTAGAGGATCCATTATAAGTTTCAACTAAATTCAATAAACAAATCTCAGTGTGGCACTTATGGGCATAGAAGGTAGGTATTTCTTTATCTGCGGCAAAATACATGTCCACTTCAGCACGTCTTCTAGCAATCATTAGATCACCTCCTGACATCCAATAAGTATTTATAAAAGGACTCCATTCTTTAATAATTTTAGATTTAGAAGAATAACTGTTAATAAGTTCTAATAACTTACAATTCTTAAACGATTGAATACCAATACTATAAGCAAAGCTTAAAAGTGCTGCCTTTCTATTAGTATTTAGACTAACAAAAACATAATCTTTTAACTTATTAGAAAATTCTTTTAAATCTAAATAAAATTGTTTATCTATATCCTCTTGTGTAAATTTGTCTTTTGCGGTCAATCCATGACCATTTATTTCCTTACTCCCATATCCAATTTTCCAAGACTCTTCTCCAAAGTCTTTATAAGCTGCATATTTTCCTAATCCTAAAAATGTTCTAGCAGGTGTATATGATTTAGTTAATTCAAAACCTTTTTCTGAAAAAAAAGGATATTTAGGGAACGTCAACAGTGCCGTTGTAACTTACTTCAGAATAACCATCATATGTCAGTAATACAACATAATCTTTAGCAGCATTAGTTACTGTAACTCCTACAACTCCTTTTCCTTTTCCAGCTTTGTCTATATCGAAAAACTTTTTGTATCCTGTAGGAGCACTACCTGTACCAAACGCATCTTTCTGAAATATCTGTAGAGTGCGAATACCTGATGTTTTTTCAAGGTTTACAATAATGTTTCCTGTGCCTCCAGGATTTACCTCAAAGCCTCTTACATCATCACTTCTATCACCTGTAGTAGATCCACCTACATAAGTGATCTCTGATCCAGCATTAACACTGAATGTATCAAGAGTTCCTGTAATTCTTCTTGTAGCCATGTTTTTTAAGAAATTTGACCTTCAGTCGATAACTGAAATTGAATGTCTGCATCTATTCCGTGATCTTTCATAATGCTAAAAAACATCTGACGATCTAATGCTTTTTGATGTAAAAGCTCAATAAATGCTTCTTCCAATTCTACGCGGTCTAAAGTTTGGATTGCGATTGCAGCAGCATGAATTGCAAATTCTTGATCTACTGGGAGGTTGACATCCATATAAATTAAAACCTTTATACATATATTACCAACAGTAAATTAAGGAGCAATACTATACAGTTTTTAAAGATTTAGTATCTACAGAAAAGTTTGGAATATCAGGAATACCATCATCTAAACCAGTCTTCTTTAGATCTCTCGATTTTATAAAGTCTTGTAAGTGTTTCTTGGGATCTGTAGCTGGGGTCATAAGTTTTTATGCTTCTCTTTAACAACATAGAACTTACTCCATAACTGCCACCAAAGAGGATCATAAAACTAACAGCTACAGTTGTCATTTGAATTTTCTATGTTTCCCTGTATTCTAAGACTAGTAAAACTTTAAAATGACAGTAGAAGATCTAGTCAGACACTTTATAGAAGCTTCTATTAGTGGTGCAAGTAAGACTCAAGTTATAAGAAAATTTAAAGAAACATATAATTTAGATAATAACCAATTAAAAAAATTACAAATTTTAGCTTCATTTAAAGAAAAACCTAAAAAAATAAATTATAAAGAATTTTACAAAAATAAAATTACAAGGAAAGCTCAAAGAATTTATTATCCATTTACTCAACTTTATAAACAAGAAAACTTTTTATCAGATATTGAATGTAATCAACTAATCTCAATGATATCAAACAGTCTTAGACCATCTACTGTTGCAGATCAAGGAGATACTTGTCTTGTAAATAGTTATAGAACTAGTAAAACTTCTGATTTAAATTATTTTACAGATCCTTTTTACTTAAATATTGATAAAAAAATAGCAAATTTTATGAATTTAGAACCATTTTTTGGAGAAACAATGCAAGCACAGAAATATGAAGTAGGTGAATATTACAAAGAACATTATGATTTCTTCTCACCATTCAATCACGAATTTAAAACTTATTGTGAATGGATGGGACAGAGAACGTGGACAACTATGATTTATTTAAATGACGTAGAAGAAGGAGGAGAAACATATTTTAAGTACTTAAATTTAAAAATTAAACCCAAAAAAGGCTTATTAATAGGATGGAATAACTTATATAAGAATGGATTTCCTAACTATAAAACAATGCATGAAGCCTTACCACCACTAAAAAGTTCAAAATATATTATTACTAAATGGTGGAGAAGCTGGAGTCTTATCTAATTACCACTTAACTTTATGTGACCAGTATCTAGCAGAAAATTTATCAGGATTTGCATCTTGAGCATTATGTCTTGCATAATATGATTTTTTTCTAGCTTTATCTTTTTCAGTTTTCGGATTCTTACCAGCTCCCTTTACACCTTGTTGACCAAATCTGATTATCTTTTCTTCTCCATCCTTGCAAGCTTTTACAACATGAGACTTTGTTTTATGACTAGGAGTCTTCTTAGGCTTATTACATTTCAAATGATCTTTTGAAAGTTGTTTAGCCTTTGCTCTCTTCGTTTTGCTTGACATCCTCTTCTGTATCGTAGTTATATGTCAGTGTCGATCTTAAATGCCACTGATGTTTTTTGTGTTCTCGACCACGATCAGCTGCCATGTCTTGAGTAAGATCATCACTAATCATTCCAGCATACTTTGCTAACTCTTCAAAAAGACTTGCAAGCATGTCGTGAACTACGCTTAATTCTAAGATGATTTTATCTTCGTCATATGGATTACTCATATCAATTTCTTGAATTCTCGTAGAAAATAAATTATTTACAGATAATGGAGTCATTATATTTATTGATCTAGCATGCTCTGCAATCGTATCTACACCTGCATGCATTTCATCTTGTATGTCACCTGTCAAAAGATGAATTTGGTAGAACTTAGAGCCGTTTATACCCCAATGTACTAACCTGGTTTGCTCTAAAACAAACATAGAATCTCTTAAAACTTGAATAACTAGGTCATTAACAAGCTTTCTGTCTTTTGGATTTACACTGTCCATTAAAGAATTTTTATAGTACCTTTCTGTACCTTAGCTCGAATGCTTTGATCTTCGCCACCTTCTGTTCTAGCTAATGCATCTGGCATACGTGCCCTTTGTAATTCAGGCATATATTCCATAATCTTTTGGCTTTTATCTCTTAGAAATGCCTTAGCTTTAGTTTGAGATCCATCCGATGTAGAAGTCATTTGTTATATACGGAGTTGCTTTATCTGGAGATAGAACCTTAATAGAAAGACTATTATCTTCTATCCAATGCTTTATTTTACCAAGTCTTTCCTCTGTGTAATGAAAATTAGAAGGGTTATACCATTCTTCTAATAATACTGAGCCTTTTGACCTATTACAACTAGAGCAGGAACATAACATATTTGATTTAACATTATGACCACCTTTAAATTTAGGTAGTATGTGATCTATGGTGGCAGAATTCGTATCTAAATCTTTTTCACAATATGCACACTTCCATCCCCATGATTCAAAAATTGACTGTCTAAATTTTCGTCGAGCATTCTGAGGTGATAATTCAATGAGATTTACTAAAAGATCTTGCTCGCAATTAATCACATGTATTTTGCAACCTTGAGAAAACTCTATGCTGCATAAACTTGCATAAATGTATCTTTTAATCCATTAGTGGGACTAACTCAACATCTTCTTCTATTTCACAGTCTGTCTCTTCTAACAATCTTAATAAATAATAATGAATTTTTTCAGTCACCCATTTTAAATCTTCATCTGGAACATCATTGAATATTGCATTTAGAGATAAATCACGGGAGGGGGTTCGAATATGATCGGCTAACAATCTAAGAGCTTTATATCTTTTTTGATTCATCTCCGATAACATTTCATGTAACCTCTGCAATATCCGCAGTAATACTTACATTACCGTTTTCTTCAGGAGGATGTTCTACTTCTTTTTTAAGAAACTGAACTATTTCTATTGCTCCTAAAACTTTCATGTAAGATTCTTTTAACTGACCTAATTCTAAATCTTTTAACTTTATATCATTAGCTAAACCAGTCTGTTGCTCAACTAACTGCTTCATTGTCTCTTCTAATTTTTCGTGGGAAACTGTACAGGACATAACAAATATTCTATTAATTTGAGTATAGCTTCCTAAATTTTATCTAGCTACTAACAATCATTATAATTTTTAGCTATGTCACCACCTATTTCAGATGCTTTGTCTTGAGCAAACATAGTAACAAGCCCAGCAGCTAACCATCCAACTATTGGGATACTACTTACCATTGGAGCTGCTTTGACCCCTACAGAGGCTCCTACGACCCTTCCAGTGGCATTTCCACTTCCTTCTACCTTTATGCAAGCTATATCTTTATCAGTCATCACAGAACCTTCTGATGGCTGTGAAGATGATCCACTATTCATTGTATAAGTTTCTCTTAAACTTAATTTAGAATCCTTTTTAAATAATCCTTTTCCCTCATCTACAAGTTTAGTTCTTGCAAGAATTTTTGGATCGTTAGCTTTATAACTGATACTATATCCTTTTTCTGAAGTCACAACTTTATAACTTGTATAAGGACCAACAGGTAAATTTAAATTTGGATATGGTCTTTTAAATTTATGAGAAACTAAAGTATTTACTAAAGAAAGATTAGATAAACCCAAAATGGATATTAAAGCTATTACTCCCCAATTTCTTCTCGGTCTACTATACATCTTTTTTAGAAGTGCTCTCAGTCACTATTTTAATTGGAGCCTGTTCGATACGCAGTATCTGAGTAGGTATTGCTGATGATGTTTTAGAACCATCTTTTCCTTCTTTCTTTTTCTTACCTACATCTACCGAAAATGTGGCAAGACAACCCGTGAAAACGCTTGCTATGAAAGTGATGTCCTTGGGTCCACCATCCTTAGATAACCCTGGAAAAGAAACATAATTTAAAGAAATTATAAAACCAGCCCAGACCATAACGCCAAGTCGAATAAAAGTTCCTAGAATCTCTAGTTGCTCTTCTTTATCATCAATGGTTTCTTTTATTTTGGAAAACACATTCTTTTTTTCTTGTGCTTTCTGTGACTCTTTTGAATTTTCAGTCATTTTATAATTTGATCATATACTAAGTTTCGCTCATGTAAACTTATGTATAGCAAACAATAAGTTCAGAAAAATGAGAAAATTTCTCCCTTTGTTGATATTGATATTTGCACCAGCAGCAAAGGCTAATATCACGCATAAATTATCGAGCAGTATACAGCTAACTGTAAACGCTGCAGCGACTAACGTAGAGCGTTTAGGAAATACATATAGTGTTTCTGGAAACAACGTAACAACTCAGTACACACCTGACGGTGGATCAGCAACTGCGTCTGTTGGTGCTATGACCATTGCATCAGGAGTAGGATCTATTCCAACCTTATCTGCTGTCCAAGCAACTGCAGGCGAGAGCTTTTCATTTACACAGTCATTTACTCAAGGAGATGCTCTAGTAACCTCTGCTCCAAGTGCAGGAGCTGTTAGTGCTTTCTCTAATCAAACATCAACTGCAGCAGGAGTTGCAGGGTCATTAGCAGGTACAATCGACTCAAGTTCAACAATTACTCTAACTGGTGGTGGGGCAGGAACAACAGCTACAGGACAATTTGTAAGTGAGATCAGTATTAGATGAAGTTAAAAGATCATGCTTTCGCTGTTAAAGAACAAGAAGATAATAAAAATCCTGAAAAGTGTGATACCTGTGGTCGCATTAAGCTCATTGAATGCACCTGTAGAAAGCGTTCCTGTCGTTCCCAACTTTCAGACTGGTAGTCTTACCTCTCATACCGAGACTACTTCTACGGTCACAGAGACAATAAATGTCATTGATTATCAAACAGGGTGGCAATATACCGTCACAGGCAATAACATAGGTACAGATGCGAGTAGCTTGGTTCCTCCAGCTCAAAGTGTTACTCAGTCAGTAAATGGTGTAAATTCTACGTGGACAAACTTAGATACAACAAATATGCCAAACTTCACGGTGACAGATACCACCAAACCTTGGCAGTTGACTACAACTCTGAGCCAACCAGGATTAAAATCACAGACCATAATTCAAAGAACAACAGAGATAACTTCAGTCACAGACACGGTTTCAACCTTCAGTCAGTAAAATATTTACTTTTAGCTTTAAATATATTTAGTGCTCCTATCTATGCAAATGAAGTAGGAGGGGTGTCAGCCACAGCAAATCCAGTTGCAAATTCCAGTGGTTCCGTATCCAATTTAGCCGTCCAAAATCTGTCGGGACCATATATAACCAATACTCACGGAGGTGGAGTGTCCTGTCAGGGAGCAACTCTTAGCGTAACTCCTTTTGCAACACTGCAAGATTCATGGAAAGAACCTTATGAAGACTACTATATGGACCCAGTCTTTGATAATAGTGATTTAAATAATGATGGAGTATTAGATAATCCTGGCTCTATTCTTTATAACAAACCCACTAGAACTGGTCAAAAAACTAATCATAGTATTGGATGGGGCATCAGTATGAACATAACCATTCCATTGGATAAACGTCACAATGAGGGGTGTTTGAAGGCTGCTAGTACTCAGAATCAAATAAATCAGCAATTATTAGCTAATAAAAGATTAGATTTTGAAATGGCAAGATTAAAGCATTGTGCGGAGCAAGAAAGACTTGGAGTTACCTTCCATCCATCAAGCCCAGCTGCAAAATTATGCGAAGATATTGTAGTTGCAAACCCTCATGGAGTTATTCCTAATCATCAGCATTCGATTCAGAAATAAGTTTCTTTTTTCTTTTTAATCCTTTAAATCTTTCTCTATCTTTTTTTCCAAAAAAACCTTTAATTTTTTTAATTAATTGCTTTAATAAGGGCTTTATTAACCTTAATAATATAGGTGTTGCAGCTGCTGAAGCCGTTGCTACGACAGCAATTGCAGCTGTTGTACTAACTTGTGATGTATTAGGTAATAATTTCTCAGCTGGAGAGCTTGGTTCATATAAAACTATGCAAGTTTTTTTATCAACACTTAGTTCATGACCTATAACTATCTCTTCTCCATTACGTGTTAAGTCTCCAACTCTAGGTTGATTCGGAGCAGGACATTCAACTTCTGTTTTTGGTGGAGGGAGATTATCTAAATTAGGTTCAGGAGTATCTACTTCAGGTGCTGGTTGTACATCAGGTGCAACTGCATCTTGTACATAAATTAAATTTTCAGGTTCATAATTTATAGGTTCAAAATATGGAGCAGATCCATCACACAAAACTCTATTTCCTCTTTCATCCTCTTCAATAAGTTTTTGAGAATTTAAATTAGCAGAATTAAATTTTACACATCCTGGCATTTCTATTATTGGATTACCAATCTGTAAAGTTACAGGAGGAGTATTAGGTAAAGATTGTATAGGCGTATGAATATAACTATTTATCGGAACAATGTTTAAATTATTTATAGATATTTCGTTAATTTCAGACAATTTTAAAACATTGATTTAGGTAATTCAGGTATTACACCACCAGTTGATTCAGGTATTGGTAATGAATCACCAAGAACATTACCTAAGCTACCTGTAACCGCCTCTAATGCCTTCTCTTGTATTTCGTTTACTATCTTATCCTTGTTTAAATAGACAGTTAAACCAGCTCCTACAACGGTTAGAGAAAGAACTCCAGAAGTAACAGCTATTACATTAAAAAATTTCTGCATTTTTTTAAAAAATCTTATATTTTTATTCTACTGTTATATTTACAAACTAACCAGTCTAATCAGCAGCTTCGGCTGTGTTTCCCTCTGCTACCCACGCAAGGTACTCTTGGTACATTGTATTATCTTCAGCTATTGGAATAAAATCATCTGTCGCTGTTCTGATGTTTACTAATTCACCTGATATTGGGTGATTAACTAATTTGTAAATAGGGTTACTAGGAAATGCCATAATTAAAGTTCTGCGGTAAAAAAATAAGTTGTTTGTTGTGCAGTACTACTGTTACTAAAAAGATAAGCACCACGAAAATTTGTTAAATCGCCAGAAAGGTTGAAATATAGTTCTGCTTTATCAAAAGTATTACCAGCAGCATTTAGTGAACTTATATTTCTATTAGTTTCTCCGTCACCACAATATTGTCCAGAAGAACTTCCTGTATTTGATATTGTACAGGTAGGTGTTCCTCTAAATGGAACAGGAAAGACAAAACCATGTGAGTAACTTTTACTGCTGTTATCAGGTACAAAACCTACAGCCATAAGATTTACATATTGCTGGTAATAACGCATACAAAGCCTTTTTTCAACTGCGAATGACCTATGCTCAAAATCTGTTGCCACGCTGCCTACTTCTAATTGAACTCCTGTAATTTCTAAAGTCGCATCATTCGTTGTGAACCATGTTGATGTATAATCTGGGGTTCTTGCAGTACCACTATAATTACCCCATTGATTCAAAGTCATAGTACCTGTACTATTTGTTCCTAAAAAAGCAAAGAAATCAAACTGTATTCCTATTCCAGTATCATTATTAAACGTAATATTAGAATCTCCAGAAATTGTTTTTGTTATTTTTGTCCAAGTATCAGCAGTTAAAGAACCTGTTTCAAAAGTGTAAGCTCGCTGTGTACCATCCATAGTTAAGAATTGACCATAGAAATTTTGAGCAACACTAGATTTTATCCAAAAGCTTAAAGTTACATTACTAGAACTAGAGACATAATTCCAACCACTATTTGCTAAATCTTGTGACTCTACTTTATATCTAAATCTAACTCGGTCACCTGCACCTGCTCCACTTGTCTGATTCCCATTAGTAATTTTAAAAGCTTTTCTAAATCCTGACGTATAAGGTGTAGTTCCACTTGCAACATCTACTTGTGCCTGTGTAGGTGCTTCATCTGTTCCACTATATTCCACTTCAAATCTATCAACAGTATGAAATCCAGAAGATGTAGATGACGTACCACGTTGAGCCACTTGCATAGCTCCGTTAATTATTAAATTACGATTACTTAGGTTATTAGTAATATTGGCAGTACACGTTCCATCAGTATTGTTGACAGTAATAGCAGCAGCACTAGCTCCTACCCCTTTTATCGAATTTACCTTGATCTCTGACATAATTAACTAGGTTCTGTAGGAAAAGTAACAGATGACATATCTAAGTTACCATTTGAATCAAGAGTAGGCGATGCACTAGATGGCAAATCTCTAAGAGCTTGTCTATATGTTTTCCAATCTGCATCATTTGATAAAGTTAAATCTCTTGATTGAGTCCAATCACAAGCTGTTAATCTTGTATTTCTTTCAAGTCTTAGTAATCTCATAGGTTCTGCGTTTGTTAATCTTGTAACTTCAGCATCTATTTCGGATTCGGTAGGAACTGTATCGCCTCCGTAATATGTTAAACCAGAGTAATCTGTTCCATCCCAAGCAAAATCTTTGTTGGGTTTTAATGATTTTAGAGCATCTACTTTATCGTAAATCATGCCTCAAACTCCATACAATGCAAATAAGAAGAACGATTACCAGAAGAACCTTCTGTTATTCTGACAATAACACCACCAGTATCTGCATTTGCTTTAATTCTGTAAGTATGTTGGTTTGTATCAGCAGGGGCATCAAACATAAAAATAGTTATTTCTTGATAAATATTTTTAGATGAGCCACCACTATGATAATATCCAAAAAATTTACTGCTTATAGCACTACTATCTCTAAACAGTTGAATATAACCTCTTATATTAGCATCACTTCCAGCCTCTACTTGTGTTCTTAGATTTGCTACCACCAAAACTAAATTGCTTGAATTAGACAGAGTGAAATTTGTGTCTAAACCTGTAGCAAAAGTTTCTGTTGTTCCAGTTACAGCAAAGGTACTTGTCAATTCAGTTGTAGTTCGTTTTAAAATTTTTCCTTTCGTTCCAAAAGATAAATTACCACTACCATCTGTCTTTATAATTTGGCTGCTAGAGCCATCAGCCACAGGTAATTGTAGATCAATGGCAGCATTACCTGTAGTTGTTGAAGGTGCTTTAAGGCTTACTGACCCACCACCTGATGCTGCGTTTAGTTTAATCTTTGCTGTCATTTATCCAGCCTCCAATGCAGCGACTTTTGTTTCCAATGTTTCAATTTTAGCAATAGCCTCCTGTAATGCAGCAGTAAGTAAAGGTACAAGTTTACTTTGATCTATTCCTTGATAAACAGGATTGTTGTCAGAATCTACTTCATCTTTTGTACCTGTAATTGCTTCTGGAACCGCTGTAACTTCGTGTGCAAAGAATCCATCAACTGTTGTGGTTGCGTCAGCTTTAAAGTTAAATCTATATGGAATGAGTGTTTTTAATCTTGAAATACCATCTGATATTGCTACTGCATTTTCTTTTAATCTGTAATCTGAAGAAGTGTTATATGATGTTCCTGAACCGCTAGTATTTATAGTTCCAACTTCTCCATTTGGATTTCTAAAATTAATACAAAATTGTTGGTTTGTTGCACCTGTTTTTATTCCAATACCAGTAGTTCCATTTGTTTGTAGTGAGAACATTGCATTTGAAAAAGATTCAGTGCAATTCATAAACACTTGTGCGTGTGAGCCATTTCTACGAAGACTCATTGTTTCTGAGCCGCCAGTATTAAATTGCATATGGTTTGAATTATGGTTATAAACCAATCTTCCTATAATATTGCTTCCGCTATCTCCAAAATTAATACTTGAATCGGAAGAGGTTCCAGAAAGAATAGTCATTCCACTATCCCCAGAACCTTCTAGTACTAGTTCATCAGCGTAAACAGCAGCACTTCCTCCACTATCAGCAGATTTTGCATGAATTTTACCTAAAGGAGAAGTCTCCCCAACTCCTAAATTTCCAGACGAATCTATGGTTGCTCTAGTCGTACCACCTGTATTTATATTGACAGTATCAGATGCAAAATTTATTCCTGTATTACTATCTGTTCCCTGTAATGCTGGTGCGGAAGCTGATCCATCAACCCCAGAAATACCAGTAGTGCCGTTTAATGCTATTGCCATAATTTAAACCACCGTATAGACTGAACCGCTAGGTATCGTGAGGGTCACGCCTGCATTAATTGTAATCGGTCCAAAGCTACCAGCATTACAAGTAGCTCCAAATGTAGTTCCGATTGTATAGTTAGTCGTTATTGTTGTTCCGTGCTCAATTATTACCTTGTCAGATCCTCCTCCAGTTGCTCCAGATGGTGCATCTGTATATGAGATAGTTCCTGCTCCATCAGTTTTTAAGAGCTGATTGG
>CAACVD010000746.1_pt1 | contig 15730 bp, 19 predicted proteins | sample 2381771 | NCBI WGS metagenome assembly CAACVD01 (sample SAMEA5211965, study PRJEB30684) | marine metagenome | biome: Marine; feature: Epipelagic; material: Water | collected 2015-10-15 | depth 15 m | reverse complement strand
AAATAGGAGTAAAAACCCATACGGAACTCTGTGCTAAGAGTCCAATTTAACCAACCCACTGCGGTTGATAAACAAGATTCAACACCAGTGTCTGATGACACTTCAAGCGTTGGAGAAGAGCAGGCTAAGACATTTACACAAGAAGAACTTGACAAAGTTGTTGCTGAGAGATTAGCTAGGGAAAAGCGAAAGTACGAGAAGAAATACGATGGTATTGATATTGAACAGTACAATGAGCTTACAGCCAAAGCTGAGAAAGAGCGTAATGACAAACTCAAGGCCAAAGGTGAATTTGAAAAGATCTTAAAAGAGACTGTTGAGAAGAAAGACGCTCAATTGCATCAATACAAGAATCAAATTTCATCTATCAAGATAGACGGGAATCTAACAGACCTTGCTGCAAAAAGCAATGCTGTAAATCCTGGACAAGTAGTTCAACTACTCAAGAATCAAGTCAGACTTGGTGATGATGGTGAAGTTGAGATTGTGGATTTGAAAACTAATAGCCTGAGATATACTGAAAACGGTACTTCAATGACGGCCAATGGTTTAGTTAACGAGTTCCTACAAGCCAACCCACATTTTGTCAAAGCAAGTCCAGGCGGATCGTCAAGTGAGAGTAAGATTGGTACGAATAAAGGTGTAGATGTTGACATAGCAAACCTTGACATGAATAATCCTGATCATAGAGCCAAGTATGGCGCTATGTTGAAGGCCAAAGGTAATAGATACACAATTAAATAAAGATCTATTACTATGTTAATATAAACGGAGGAAACAAACATGACAGTATTAACTTCAAGCGCAGGTTCAACTGGTGGTCTGTTTACTAATATTCAACAATCAGCTCTTTTCACATTCAATGAAAACGCTTTACTTAGAAACTTAGTAACACAATACGACTTAACTGGTACACCTGGTTTAACAGCACAGGTTCCTGTGTATCCAACAAGTTCTGCGGCGCACACAGCGTTGACAGAAGGTAACGACTTAACTTCAACTGAGACTATATCACCAACTTCAGTGACTATCACTGCTGCTGAGTATGGTCAAAGAGCAGACATCACTGACCTTATGTTAGAAGCTTCACCTTTTGATGTAGCAACTGATGTAGGTAGAATCTTAGGTGATGCATTAGCACAAGGCATGGATGAAAAAATCACTGATGCTTTCGCTAACTTCAACACAGAAGCTGGTCCAGGTGCAGGTGTAGACTTAAGTGCAACGCACATCATCAACGCTGCAGCAAAATTAAGAGCTAATTCAGCTCCAGTAAATTATGTTGCTGTGATCCACCCACTACAAGCTGCTAATGTAAAAGCTACTTTAGTTGGTGCTGGTGGTTCATTATCAAACGCAGATCTTGCTAACGAAGCAATGAGAAGCTACTTCATTGGTCAAATCAATGGCGTAAGAATCTTTGAATCTGCTTCAATTGATATTGATGGTTCAGGTGATGCAGTAGGTGCAGTATTCCACCCAATGGCATTAGGTATGGTAATGAAAAGAAATCTTAGAATTGCTACTCAAAGAGACGAGTCTGCAAGAGCTACAGAGATCATTGCTACTACTGCTTATGGTGTTGCTGAACTTAAAGATGCATACGGTGTTAAGCTAACAGCTGACGCAACTGTATAATCAATTTGATTCATAACAATTTGTGGGGCGGTAGAGATATCGCCCTGCTTATTACAACAGGAGAAACTGACAATGGCTATGAGCACAGATGCAGATGTGAAAGTGTATGAACCAACCGTAACATCATATGGTATACAAGAATTTTCAGCTGAACATGCAAAGACCAAAGCTGACATAGAGAGATTATTAAGGATTGATTGGTGGCCGCGTGTGAGATCCACAAGGTTGAACACCCATGTGAGTACCGCTACCACCCTAGAAATGGATGCTACAAAATTAACTGAATCACAATTCACAAGGGCTGCAGTGTTCCATGCACTAGCATATTACATACTACCAAAACTCACACAGTTCCAGACAGATGCTGACATATTTGAAAGGAAGATGGGTTACTACAGGGATAGATTCCAAGAAGAATTTGATCTGATATTAAAGGATGGTGTTGAGTATGATCACAGTGGTGACGGTACGATACAGGATTCAGAAAAACAGACAAACCACTTCAACAGATTGGTGAGATAACATGACTGCTTCAATAAGGGAACAAATAGCAACGGACATAGTTGAAACATTAGAATCAGCAGTTGATCCAGTGGCTATCAAACTGGTCAGCAGGAATCCAATCAACTCAGCTGACATATCAATTGAACAATATCCATGCATATTCGTGAGGACAAGCAGTGAAGACAGGGATGACGCTTCAAGCAGTTCAAGCACGAGACATGGCACAGTTGACTTTGAGATAATTGGTCTTATCCGTACAAATGCTAATTCAAACATAGACACGGATCGTAACGCTTTGATACAGACCATTGAAGACAGGTTAGAAGCTGACAGACAGCGTAACAGTCTGGCGCTAAACAGCACAATAACCAATGTTGTCACTGACGAAGGTGACCAACACCCTATAGGTAGAGTTACGATTAACTATAGAGTTCAATATAAATATACAAGAGGAACAACTTAATATGGGTAAAAGACAAATTATAGTAGATGGTGAGGTTAAATTGGTGTCTTACAACGAATTCATGAAGAATTCTGGTAAGGATACAACTGAACCAAAACCAAAGGCTAAAAAGAAGATTCATGTTGGTAGTGATCAGACCAACAAGGATGTAAAAGTGGATTCACCGTTCAATGATGGTGAGCCAATTAACATTGATCAGAAACCAACTAAAACGGAGGAATAACAAATGGCAACATTTACAGGACAATCTGGTTTAATCAAAATTGGTACTGACATCGTGGGTGAATTAAGATCATTCACAATTGAACAGAGCCAAGATACGGTAGAAACAACGAGCATGCAAGCAGCTGGTAGTTCATCTACTTCAGTATCAAGAACATATAAACCTGGTTTATCAACATTCACAGTATCAGGAGATGTATATTTTGATGGTGATTCAACAGCACAGGGTGCATTAGAAGGCGGCTTAGATAACGCTGGTTTAGACACTGCACTTACATTCAAAGTATATCCAGCAGGCATAGGCGCAAATGACGGTAAAGCTTTCACAGGCACAGCTATCATGACTTCATTCTCAGTAACATCATCAGTGGATGGTGCAGTTGAGGCCAGTTTCGCGGCTCAAGGTACTGGAGACTTAACTATTGGCGACGCTGATTCAATAACTTAATCCAAACAATTAAGGTATTGTACAGTGCTTAGAGTTCGTAGAAAAAGTGATGGTGGGTTGAAGTCTTTACCAGATCGTATAGAAGCTTTGATTGACAAAGTTGGTAAAGATGCGTTAAGATCCATCAAAGGGTTCACTCCCATAAGGTCTGGAAGGGCCAGAAGGGGTTGGACATACGAAGGCGAACGAAGACCTGGGTGGACTGTCTCAAACCAAGTACCATATATTGAAAGACTTGAGGCTGGCCACAGCAGACAAGCACCCAGAGGCATCCTTGCACCAACTAGGAGTACAGTAAGGCGGTCACTATCACGACAAGGTAGGTTACGATCAGGAAGATTAACAAGATAACAACAATAAGGAGAAATACGATGACTGACACGGATAAGAAAACAATAAAGCAAGCTGCTTTTGCACACTTCAAAGCCAAGATGGCAGGTGAGCTTAAAAAGTTCCATGTAGAAGAATGGAATTGTGACATATATCACAGAGCCACATCCACAATGGCCACAGAGGCGAAGATGTTTGGACTGACACAATCAGGTAAGACTGCTGAGGCGTTGGTTGAATCAATCGTGCAGAAAGCATTGGACGAGAACGGTAACAGGGTGTTCCATGACACTGACAGGGTTGAACTCATGAACCAAGTAGATCCAAATGTTCTCATAAAAGTTGCTAGCCAACTTAACAATGCGAGTGCTGAAACAGTGGGCGATATTGAAAAAAACTAAGTGGGGACAGCGAACTATATAGCATGTTCGCCCTAGCAGAACACTTACACATGAGTGTGAGTGATGTTTTGAGAATGTCCCAGATTGAATTTAAAGGCTGGTTGGCTTATTTGAGTCTTAAGGCCAAGAGGAACAAAGGTGCCGATAAGAGAACAAATAATATTAGAAGGCGTTAATAAAACCCAACCATTAGAACGGGGTATTGACGGCCTTAACAGGAAGCTGGGTGCTGCTACCAAAGCAGCTGGTGCTTTTGTCATAGCATTAGCGGCCAGAGAAGTGATACAATTTGGTAAACGAATAGTAGACACTGCTTCAAAATTCCAACAATACAATAACCAATTGAAACTCATAACCAAGGGTCAGGAAGACCTTGAGCGTGTGTTTGGATTGCTTACCAAAGCTGCAGTAGACAACAGGACCAGCTTTGAAGAGACACTTGACCTATTTGTAAAACTAAGGGTATCAACTGAAGCATTGGGTATAGCTGAAGAGCGTGTGATCAATGTTACGGGTAAACTATCCAAGGCGTTACAACTTGCTGGTGCGGATGGAAATACCGCCGCCAGTGTAATTAGACAGTTTGGACAAGCCATGGCATCAGGTGAGGTGCGTGGTGATGAATTCAGGTCACTTGTTGAAGGTATGGGTCCAGCACTATCAATCATGGCCAGGGAATCTGGTATAACGGTTGGTGAACTAAGGAAGATGTCAAGAGCGGGTGAACTAACAGCCCAAAGAATGTTTGAAATGTTAGAATCCAGTAATTCACTGGAGAACGCTTTCCAATCAATGCGTCCAACAATTGGACAGATGGAGACGGAACTGGGTGATGCTTTTGACAGGGCCATAGTCAAAACTGGTGAAGCAACAGGATTAACAAATTTATACCAACAAGCAGTTGAAGGACTCACTGACCTATTCAACAAGATGGCAGGACAGGAAGATCCATTTGAGACAATGACACTGTCACAAATTGGACAGGTTGAAACCATCAAAGACCTAGAATCAGCGTTGGAAGAATTAAATGACAGATACCTTAAACTGTTAGATCTAGGGCCACTTACGGCACTCACAAACTTCTTTAAAGATGGACAGACTGTAAGTGAAGCAATAGAATTAATGAATGCTACAAAAGCATTGATACCAGTGTTAGAGAAGAGATTAGAGATAGCCAAAGCTCAAGCTGAACAAGACAAGGCGGCATTCAAAGCACAAGAAGAATTAAACAAGTCAATACAAGATGCGTTGAGACCATATGGTGAGACCATAGACAAGATTGAACAGTACAAGAAACTGGATTTTGGTAGCACACTGGACAAACTAAGGGCCAAACAAGATGACGCAGCCAAATCAATTGAAAAGATCCGTGAAGCACAACAGAAATTACTTGAAGTAACTGACAAGAACAACTCAGAATATCAGAAACTTGAAGAAGGATTGAAACATGCGACCAAAGCGTATGAAGGATATGGTGCACAGATTGCAGAGATAGAGCAGAAGCAGGCGGATGACGCTGTCAAAGCACAGATCAAGTCAATACAGGAAAACATAGCCAGATTGAAGGAACACCTTGCTGAGAAACAACAGAGATATGAAGCTTATGCTAATATGTTGGGTGAAGTGTTCAATGACACAACGAAACAACTGGAAATAGAATACAACAACAGACAGAAGATCATTGATGATGCACTTGACAGTGGATTGATATCACAGAAGAGGGCCGCTGAATTAGAGAAAGCACTCAACAAGAAGAAATTAGAAGACATTGAAAAGGCAGAGAGGGCGAGCAGAGAGAAGCGTAGATTAGAAGACTTCAAATCAAGAGGATTAACTGAAAAACAAGCTGAAGACCTAAATGAAAACATCAAGTTGTTTGAAAAGGACAAAGGTAAGTTCATAATAAAGAACACTGGTGACATACTAGAAAGTGTAGGAACATTCAACAAAAAAGCATTTGAAGCCTACAAAGCATATTCTATAGCAGAAGCCATAGTTTCAACTGCCAAAGGTGCGGCGGCTGCCATAGGTTCAGGATTACCACCACCGTTCAACTTTGTTGCTGCGGCTGCTGTGGTTGCTGCTGGTATGGCGCAAGTCAATGCTATCAGATCACAACAGTTCCAGGGTAGGAGATTTGGTGGTCCAGTTACAAGAGATCAACCGTACATAGTTGGTGAAGCAGGTCCTGAATTATTTGTTCCCCAGAATTCAGGATCTATTGCTTCAAATTCAACACTGGGTGGTAAGGCTGTGACAGTGAACTTCAACATAGACACAACTGATGCTAGAGGCTTTGATCAACTGCTTGTTGAACGAAGAAATGTATTAGTAAATATCATTAATGATGCGGTAACTGATCACGGTAGAGAGGCGATTATATAACATGGCAGATTTCAACAACATATCAACAGTTTCAACACTGAATTCAGCTGGCAGGAGTGTTTTCGCAAGTGTTGAGATGCAGAGTATAAGTCCAACCATAACATCAACCAGTCTATCAGGTAGGGTGCAAGCCAAGTCAATTGGTGCACAACAGTTTGCATTCAGGGGCACACTGGTACCAATGACACACACAGATTTCAAACCAATATACAGTTTCTTGGTATCAAAGCGTGGTAAGTTCAGTACATTCACTATAAACTTACCCATACCACATGAAGGTACACTGACAACTGGTACAGCAACTGGTACCATAGGTTCAAGCAGTTTGACTGTCGCGGGTACTGGCACACTCAAAGCTGGTGATTTCTTGGGTTTCAACCTTGATGCACATGGTAAGGCATACATGGTCACAGCTGACGCCACACTTTCAGGTTCAGGCACAGTCACTATAACACCACCCTTACATGCAGCGGTGTCCACGACCACATTCCAAACAGGAGGCGCAGTAGATTTCAAAGTTAGACAGAAGACTGATACACAAGGGTATGCAGTTGGGGTTGAATCCATGTATAACACAGAAATTGACATAGAGGAGGCTGTATAGTGAGCAGGAACATAGCCTCAAACACACTAGCAGAACTGGCCAAAGACCAATTCATATTCGCACACTTGGTCAAAGTGGTGTTGAGTAACACATCAACCATATACTTGACGGACAGCTTCCACAACTTGACACATGACAGCCAGACATATCAGGCCAGTGGTTCACTGTTAAGCATGACTGCGATAAAAGAATCAGCCATATTACAGGTTGGTAGGGTGAACATAACACTGAGTGGTATTGATTCAACCATAATAGCAGCGGCCAACACAGAAAGCTTTATAAACAATGATGTTGTCGTACACAGGGCCATTATAAACCCTGACACTGGTGCTTACATAGACACACCAAGACAGATATTTGACGGCACCATATCAAACTATTCAATATCAGAATCACAGACAAACAGTTCAGTCACCATAGTTGTGGCAAGCAATTGGGCCAACTTCCAACAGATCAATGGTAGGGTGACCAACTCAGACAGTCAAAATAACACATACAGGTATGGTACCTCAGTTACTTTCAGTAATGATTTAGGATTTCAATACGCTTCAGCTGCGATAACTGACATAAAGTGGGGACAATTATAATGATAGTAGAAGCAAAGATGAAACACTTACCACAACTTACAAAATTGGGTCATATACAGACCACACAGATACAGGGTTTCGCTTTTGATTGGTATCACTGTGAACAGAATGTTGCTGCTTGGATAGAACTAAGCATATTATATCCAAACACACACTATCTTGGTATAATTGAATCAGATGACGGATCATGTATTGGCTATCTCAACGGCAGGATTGGACAACATTTTTGGAACACTGATCTTATAGCAACAGTTGAATATTGGTTCTCATTGGAAAATGGTTTAAAACTACTCAAAGACTTTGAAGCATGGGCCAAAAACAATGGTGCAACTGAAATGACCATGGGATTTTCAAATCCTGATAGGTTACAGAGGTTACCAAAGCGTTGGTTGGAGTCAGCGGGATGGAATATGGACACCGTACATTACAGAAAGGACTTGATGCATGTCTAGTGTTATAGATCCCATTGTAGATTTAGGTAAAGACCTGGTAAAAGGTGCGGTAAACTTGATCAAAGGTGCTGTAAACCTTGTTGCATCAGTAACGAATTCACTTTTTAGTTGGTTGACACCAAGCATACCACAATATGACACACCAGGAGGCTTTGATGCATACAACACTGGTACAATGGTCAACAAACAATCCAATTCAGCACACCTACCTGTGGTATATGGACGAAGGAAGATAGGTGGTACCCGTGTTTTTGTGGGATCTGGTTCAGATAACAACAAATACTTGTATGTTGCACTGGCCATATGTGAAGGTGAAATAGATCATTTTGAAAAACTCATAGTTGATGATGAAAATGTACCTATAGGTTCATTGGATCATGGTACGGAAAGAGAACCAACAAATGGTAGATACAAGGATAGATTAAAAGTACAATGTTTTAGGGGAACTGAAACTCAGACAAGCAGTTCACTGTTGGGTGCACACAGCTTGTGGGGTGGTAACCATCAATTGAGGGGTGTTGCTTATGCTGCATTGCGTTTTGAATGGAAGAAAGCCACAGAAGATGAACTCAAAAATCAGATCAATTCAAACCCATATGGCGGTATACCAAATGTACAGTTTGTGATAAGGGGTAGAAAGGTTGTTGATCTTACTTCAATAACACCAAGCACATATAGCACAGCATTCTATCAATCAACAACATGGTCACAGAATCCAGTCAATTGTTTGGCTGATTACTTACGAAATGACAGATTTGGCAAAGCAATACCAAACTCAAAATTCAATTGGACCAGATTCAAGACAGCAGCCCAACTGTGTGACACAGCAAAATATTCAGGATCAGACACGGCACATCTTAGATGTAACACAACGATTGACACCAGTAAGAAGATGTTTGACAATACAAAAGTGTTGTTAGAATGTGGTAGGTTGACCTTACCATATCAAGCTGGTCAATATGCTTGCAGTGTTGAAGGTGCGGTTGAAAGCAGTGACCTAAGTAACCTATTCAACATAACAGATGACATGATCATATCAGAAATAAACATAACTGGTGAAGATAAATCAACAAAATTTAACACATGTGAATTGACATTCTCAAGTGAAGACAAGGAATATGAAGCTGACACAGTATACTTCCAGGATAGAACATTCTTGACAAGTGAAGATAACAATGAAGTGTTAAAGAAGACACACTCAAGTCCAGGTATAACATCAAGGAAGCGTGCAATTGACCAAGCAAGGTTGATTGTCAACAGATCTAGGGCGCAAAAGAGTCTGAGTTTGGTGTGTACAGCAGAAACACAAAACATACAACCAGCAGATGTTGTCAAAGTGACACATAAATTGACTGAATTCCCAACTGGTAGCAGCGACTACCTATTCAATGAAAAATTATTCAGGGTGTTGGGTTGTGAACAGAATCCAGATCAGACTGTTGAATTATTACTGATTGAACACACAAACAGCATATATGATGTTGCTACAGTCAGTGAAGATCAGGACTTGAACAGATATCATGAAGCCAAAAGTTATGTACCTGGAGGCGGTAACCAACCAGTCAATCCAACCCCACAACCACCATCCAACCCAGGTGACAATGTGAATGGACCCATTGGTAACTTCACAATCAATGAAGAGAGAAAGGGTGGTTTAACAATAAAATTAGATTACTCAAATCTAAGTTCATGGGTTGATAAATTGATGGTCAAGTGGCAACAACCCAATGGTACAATCAGGGCTTTTGACATAACGCTGTATGGTACAAGTAACAAGAACATTGTGTTAATTTGGCGTGAGAACCAACCAGGCACATATAGATTAGATCTAGAAGCAAGGAGCAACTCAGGATTAGAAAGGAATATATTGAGGAATAAACAATATACAATATCTTTTGGAAATGTTGCAACAACAACAAGTGCTTCTAGTTCAGGATGGAGTGGTACATAATGGCATCAAATGGTTCAGTAGACACTGTAAACAATCATTACTTCCAACCAGGATCTGGCACATGGGCTGATCTTACATCAGGTTGGTCAGCGTATAATTCATGGTCAATCAATCCAGTTGAGTTGATATATGAAACAACAGTGCAAGATTTGGGTGTGAAGAAACCAGTCATACCAACGGTTGAGCTAACACCTGTACAGGGTAATGGATACATTGAAGTCATATATGGGGACAGTTTGGATGGTGCTGGCGCCATAGCAAGTGCAACAACCCAAGGTTCAAACCTATACTTTGACCTAGATTACATGGTTTCAGGTTATGTTAGTGATACATATAGCGGTTTTTCAGCCCGTTATGTGCAATTTAAAGCACATATACTAGCCAGAAATTCAGATAACACCGCAAACATTACACCTATATTAGGGAGCCTTAATACGGGCTTAGAACAGCAATTTGAGCATGAATACTTCTTTGACATAGATACAAGCACGCTGGCTGGAACAGCAACTGCAAGGACAATACCGGTACAGAAGATTTCAACACCAGTTGCTAGCATATCCTACACAACAACACAGGATGACACCACTGGTGCTAATGGAAAATATGTGGTCAAAACCATAAGTAAATCTACACCAAGCTTTGCAGTGTTTGACCTGGACAAGTTTGAAGATTCAAGTGGTATAGATGTCACTGGATTGGACATCCATGTTATAGGATTTGCACAACTTGAAGTAACAGATGATGGTGGTATACAGAGGAGATTATAATTATGGCATGGCCTTATTCAACAACGATAGATGACACAAAATTAGACAATGAAGCAGATTCAATCAAACTGGCAAGACCAGAATTAAAGAAGACTGCAACATCAGTCAAGGGTATGATTGACTTTGACACTGCACCAGCTATAAACGCTTTGGGTACAGTCACAACAAACCAGACCTTGAACATTGACAACCATTCAGTGTTTTCAATGACCGTGGGTGGTAACATACAGATAGATTTCTCAGGTACACTCCAATCAGGCAGGATGCAACAGGGTGTCATATTCATAACAAACGGTGGTGCACACACGATAACATATGGATCAACTGTTAAATTTGTGGATGGTTCAGCACCAACCCTGACAACAAGTGGTATTGACATATTGACTTGGATACAGGATGGTGGTGCAAACATATATGTTTTACACGCCGCGAGGAACCTATCTTAATGGGTATTGCTGCAAAAACACCAGACCTTGTCATGACGCGGGCTGCAGAAAAAACAGTTGAAGCAATTGAATTCGCGGGAACAACAACCAGTTTCATCCAATATACAAATAACTTCTTCAGAGATCTTGATCTAAGAACTTATGACAGTGCTGCTAACGCAGTACTCACGGGTAATTCAATGACTATGAGTTTTTGGTTCAGACTTGATTCTATTGTGAATACAGTAGGTGTGGGATTGATAAATGTAGTGAGTGATTCTACAACCCAAAGATATAGGGTACATTTAACTGTGGATACATCAACTGATCCAGATGATATAAGATTGGTTTTCCTTTATCATGACAACAACAGTAATTTACATTCAATAGCAACAACAAATGGTGTGATCAGTCTGAACACCTGGTATCATGTATTAATAAGCGTAAAAGCGGATGTGTCTGGTACAATAGCGTTGAATGACACACCAGTTACAACAACTGCAACATTTGCTGGAGATGTAACTGGAATACCAACTGCAACAACTGACACATTCGTAGGCACACAAGAATCATACAATGTTTCAGAACCACCTAACTTGGACGGACAGTTGGCAGAGATATGGATGGATGATAAGTTTTATGACATATCAGGCACGACTGGCAGAAGATTTTTCATATCAGACAATGGCAAACCAGTACACTTACCCGGCAATCCGCTGGTGTATCTAAATGGTAATCACACTACCTGGACCAATGATGGTACGAGTGACTTGGGTACACAGACGCTAAACAACATAACAACATCAAGCACTTCACCAAGTGACTAGCCAGGGGCAAAACAATATAAATAATACTATAATTTACAAAGGATACAAGATATTATGAGTTGGGCAAATATAGGAAATATTTCAACATCAAATCTAGACACAGCGAGCAAGAATCCAGCTGACGCAAGGTTGGATCTGTTTAACGCGCTGACGGAATTACAAAATGTTGTCAATGGCAGGGCTGCAGCAGACGGCGTGGCCAGTTTGGATTCAAACACACAAGTACCTGCGGCACAGTTACCAACAACTCTAACAAGTTCATCGGGTGACATAACATTGACACCAAGTAGCACAAAAGTTAACATTGATAATTTGATTAATCTACAACCAATAGATTACGCGAGTTTACCAGCAAGTCCAAGTAAAGGCGATGTGGCCTACTTGACTGTAGATGGATCTGGAAGTGGTACGGTAGAACAGCTGGTATTCTACAATGGCTCAAATTGGTATAAGGTGAGCGACCCTTCTGGATCGGCTATACCATCAAGTTAGGGAACAAGAGGGAGGTTGCAAGTGACACAATTCAAGAAATGTTGGAAACATCCATGTCTGATATGTGTGGCTGCTTGGCCTTTCAGGAAGTTCTGGAAATGGACTGTGGAGAGTCATGACAAAAAGTAAGATCACAACCAGCGAGAGATTGACGCAAGTTGAGAATGACACCAAGTCAATAAGGACTGACATCAGGGTCATAAAGGAAAATCATTTAAAGCACATAGAGGCGGACATGGGTTCAATTGATAAACGGGTAGAGCGACTAGACACCCGTGTATGGGCCATATTGTTCTCAATAATATTACTGATAGGTAGCACACTGCTGTCAACAGTGCTTGGTCAGTAAGGACAAAGCGAATACCTGATAGGTATTCAAATTAATTGTTTTCAACAATTAGATTCTATTCATTTTGATTTGTTTGATATATGGGAGGTAGTAGCGGTATTGCTATGGAACTCTTGAGCCAATAGCTTATGCTATGCAATATAGCATAAACTATGGAAGGATATGGAATCCATCACCAATATATAACACACTCAACCATATAGGATCAGGTAGGTTTTGCTGTCACCTTTCACGAGTCGCTTAGCGCATGATTTGAAAACTTGTTATAGAATATATCAATCATTGTACATTTGTAATACTCAACTATGTACTCACTTTATGTAGCGTTCTACATCAACCATTAAGACAAAGGAATTGTAACTAAGCACACTGTTCGTTGGTACTCCCATCTAGGGAAGGCCAGTCAATTAAGGCATCCCACCATCAGTGGGGTAGTCCTTTGAATCCCGTAACAAGCAACGGATTATGTAGCGGTCATTACTCTATGACTTACATCCAGATATCATCCAGCTCTGGTACATCAGTCTTGTTTGTTTGTGCCTATGAAGTGCCTGAAAGTGCCTATGTTAGCCAATGTTAGTTGTATGTATTTATAATAATAGCAAATTATCAACCAAAAGTACATGATTTTTTTGTAGATCTGGATAAATTTACCAACCAAACACTACAGATAGCTAATTTTTGAATCTATAATTATGTCGTGTGCTTGATTGGTATGTTGTTATTATAACAAATACATGTCTATATGTAAACCATTATTTTTGGGAAAGCTGCTAGTTAGATTGGATAACACTGGCATATTACACTCTCAAATGTAACTAGGATAGTTACAATAAAGGAATTCTAACTAGCATTAAATATATTTATGAATAATAATTACAAAAGTAAAACACTAGTTTGGATAAGAAGACATATCAGGGAAAGCAAATACCCCAATCATTACGAGTTTACAAAATGCACATATGACCAAGCAAGGCAGAAACTTGGTAGGCATTGGCAGATTGTTTTACCCCGGCAAGATAACAACTTATCTAACAAATAGAGTATAAATATACTTGTATATACAAATTAACAACCATATATGGGAGATAAAACATGACCGCAGCAAGTAACGACTTAGAAGTCAAAATTTTGAAGCACATTTTTACAAATGTATCAACTAATGGTGGCGCTTATACTGCACCATCTTCAGTTTTTGTTTCATTACACACAGGTAGCCCTGCAGAAGACAACTCAGGCTCAAACGAAATTTCAGGATCAGGATACGCTAGACAATCAGTAACATTTGGCGATGTAGCAACAGATGGTTCAAACAACACATCAGTAAGCTCAAACGCAACAGTACAATTTCCTGCAGCATCAGGAAACTATTCAGCAGATGTAACATTCATTGGAATATATGATGCAGCGTCTGGTGGTAATTTAATGTTTTTTGGAAGTTTAAGTACACAGAAAACAGTAACAACTGGAGATGTATTCCAAATTAACTCTGGTTCATTAACAATTACATTAGACTAAGGAGATCATAATGGCATCAATTACAACTAGATCTGGTAAAGGGTCCGCATTAACCTTTACAGAGATGGATAACAATGTTACCAATCTTAATACGGATAAATTAGAAAATACAAGTGATAACTTTACTGGTGAATTAGGTATCAAAGGATCTGGTAGCAGTGCAACAGGTGCTGTAAGGTTTCATGACAACGACGACTCAAACTATGTAGATTTAAAAGCACCTGCAACGATAGGTACGAACTACACATTGACATTACCAACAACTGCTGGTACAAGCGGTCAACAACTAACAACTGACGGTTCTGGTAATTTATCATGGGCGGCTGCTGGATCAGGTGGCGGATCATCTATTGAAGATGCAGATTCAGACACAAGCGTTAATGTAGAAACATCAAGTGATGCAGACACAATTGACTTCAAAGTGGCTGGTACAACTATAGCCAAAATGGAAGCAACTGGTCTTATACCAACTGTGAACTCAAATGGTACAACTGGTTTTGACTTAGGATCAAGCTCATTCCAATGGCGAGACTTATATGTATCAAATGGTTCATTGTATATTAATGGTGTAAAAGTCATACACTCAGATGCAACTGCAATCAACATGACGACCACTGCAAGTTCAAACCAAGAGATATTCATGCAACCAGACGGAAACATGAGATTGGCTTCAACACAAGGTGCTGTTATTGTACAATCATCAAATGAATTAAAGGTTGACACAATCAAAGGTACAGGTAGTGACACAATACCACAAAACATATTAGCAACAAGTTTCCAATCCACAAACACTTCTGGTATGCAACTCACAGCAGCCAAGTTAGGTAAACCATCAGGTAACATGGAGATTGAAACAGCGTTAGGTGGTGGTGAATACATACACCTAGAAACAAATGATGCATACATTGGTACATTTGCTTCAGCAACAAGGATAAGTGATGGACTAGTTTCTACTGCGGCAGGTGATCTAACATTGAACACAGCAAATGGCACAAACTCAGGAAAAGTTTTAATAACAGCTGGTGCAAATGGAGACATTAGCATTGAACCAAATGGCGATGGTAAAATTAAAATACTAGATGAAACAAAATTAGTATTTGGTACTGATTCAGATGGTTTTGTGAGATGGAGAAACAGCAAATCAAGCCTTGAATCCAACATCAACGGTAACTTAATGATCAATGTATCAGATTCAGGTGCATCAGGCAAAGGTAATTGTAGGATCAGATGTGACAACAAACTAGAACTAGAAGCTGGAAAAGACAGAGATTCCAAAGGAGACATCTTACTAACGAGTTTTGATGATTTTCAGTTTAGGAAAAATGGTTTCGCATCAACAGACACAGATCTTTCACCAACCACGGCAG
>CAACVD010000745.1_pt1 | contig 15732 bp, 19 predicted proteins | sample 2381771 | NCBI WGS metagenome assembly CAACVD01 (sample SAMEA5211965, study PRJEB30684) | marine metagenome | biome: Marine; feature: Epipelagic; material: Water | collected 2015-10-15 | depth 15 m | reverse complement strand
CAAAGAAATAGTTCAACAGATAGTGTTACCACTATTAATCGTTCAAATGCTGCTGGTAAGATGAAGTTCGTAGGTAATGTGTATGCATTCAGAAACTCTGGCGATAGTCAAAATAATATGGTACTAAATGATAGCGGAACTTTAACTACTACATCCGTTCAGGCAGATACTTTTGGTTCAGTTACTGATACAGAGCTAAATTATTTATCAGGAGTTACGAGTGCAGTTCAAACTCAGCTTAATTCAAAACAAGAAACCGTGACAGCTGGTGACGGATTGTCCTTCACAGGTACAACATTAAATGCAGAAGTAACGCAGTTTGAGCTAGACCAGAAACAGGCAGTATTAACAGCTGGAAATGGTATAGATATAGTGTCAGGGCTGGGCACAACCATCTCAGTAGACCAGACTGAGCTGACAACTAAGCAGGATACTTTGACTAGTAGCACTGCTTTATCGGTTGCTAGTGTTAATCTAAATAGTGGGGCTATTACTAATGGAGCTAATGGAGCGTTTTCTAGCATCACATTAAACGGCTCAGATTTGCAGGGCAAGATTGATGATAAAGCTGACACTTTTGGAATACTATTACCATTAGAATTAGATGGGACAGCCATTCCCAATCCTGCTTTAAAATTAAATTATAACACAAGTCAGTTTCAACTTAATGGCACAGATTTAGAGCTGAATGGTGAAGCGGCAAATCTTGGGACAGCTGCTGTAAACTTCGGTAGCAATTCTGTGAGTGGTATTAACTCAATAACAATTAGAAGTATGGAAATTAATAACTCGGTAAATACAGCAGCTCACTTCTTGGATTTTGGCACAGGAGACTTCAAATGCAGACAAACCTATAATGAGACAGCCAACAACATGAAGTTTCAAATGAAGGACAGCAACGGTGCTAACAATCAGACAAAATTACAAATCACTTATACGACGGTGGAGGTTAGAAACTCCAATTTAGATTTAAGAGGAAATGATATTGTGGACGTACGTGAAGTACAGAATGCAGTCAAGTTTGTGGAATTCGGTGGTAACAAAGACAGTGCAACCAATAACTTATGGGGCAACGATAATATTCACGATACATTCCTAGAAGGAGTAAATGTAAATGCAACTGGTATGATTACTGAATCATCTGGAGTATTTACCATCAATCAGGCAGGAACTTATACGATAGACTGTAATGCTTCTATAGAAGATGTGGCGTTTAATGGACGCTTGGTATGCGCTCAGTATATATCGGTTAACGATGACACGGCAAGATTTAGAGTTAATCCAGCCAGTTTTGCTCTTACATACATCAGAGATGACAACAGCGGATTTGGTGGGAGTTTAGCATTTTCAACTACGATTGTATTAGCTCAAAATGATAACATTAGATTCAAGACAAAGCTAGGTAAGAACAGCGACAACAGAAATTATAATGACAGCGAAAGTGATAGCAATCTAAACTGGTGGTTCGGCTGCCGCTTCACTAAGCACCTGATTGCTTAGGCACGTAATTAGAAAACTTAACTGCTTGTTCTACTAAGTCATAATCGTGACCCCTCCCAGTTGGAACTTTTTTGCCCTGCCGAGCAAGAAGCGTATTGATGATAAATTTGTAAGTCCTTGCAGTTGCCCACTGCTCTTCGCTAACAACTCCCTTGCGCACACTAGCAGGATTAGTTTTATATGCACCGACCCCTCTATCATAAGCGTCATCGAGTAAGGTGCGAGGTATCCTGAAAAACTTTTCAAGTGTGCTCTTCTTTTTATTGGGTAGCTTGTATTTGCTGATGGCTATAGTGTATTTACTACGTCTACTCATATGTAATGGTGAGAGATTAAATGTTTTTTCCTGCATCGTTTATCACGTGGCTCTCTAACTTTTACCTTGATAGGTGTAGGTATAGTAAGTTTAATCCATCTGCCGTGATATTTAGATATGATGTAAATAATCTCATCAGGAAATATATGCAGAACCTCTTTCAAGACAGACAACGAACTAACCTTATTTTTCATTCACTATTATTAAGGAGATTTAAAATATTCACATATATTATATTGCCTTGACAAAATATAAAAAGAAAAAGATAATAATGTCGTAGCACAAAATGCTACACGTTATAACAGCCTAAGCGTCCTGCAGTTTCGTTGTCGTTAGTTCATCCCTATTGTTAAATATCGTTAGAGATGATACTAAAACCCCAACATATAAAAAAGTTCTCTTTTTCTTATCATTTATGGTAACAATATAAACATAAGTTTGCAAATATATATCTATATTGTTATTTTTAAATAGTTTTTAGTAACAACTTAATTATATGTTGAGTTTTAGGAAATCAAAACATCATATAAGATATAATATCGAGAGTAATCATATGAAAAACTTAAGCACTCCATTCTGCAGAATTGGGAAAAAAACTCCCATCCAAGACACCATCGTTCGTTTGAAGCCAAATGATTATAAGACATATATAGAACCATTCGTAGGCTCAGGTGCTATATACTTCAAGCTCCAAAATGACCCTGATAAGGTTAAGAGTGTTTTAAATGATAAGGATAAGATTGTTACTATGGGTTTTAGGTTATTGAAGACTAACCCCACAGGTGATATTGAAAAGTTTAACAAAATGTCTATTGCTAACTTGGATAGTTATGTTAAAACTACGCAGTCAGGTAATCTAAATAATCTTGCTAAAGCCATCATAATCCAGTGTGGCACATTCGGTAGTAGGGGTGTTGGTAAGATATATAAATCAGCAGGTATCTATAACAAAATGAAAAAAGTAGTTAGGGGAGATTATAAAGATTATATGAAGAACACTACTATAACCAGCACCGACTATAAACAAGTAATTAGAAAATATGACAACAAGGATGCCTTCTTGTTTTTAGACCCACCTTACGAGGCGTCGGATAAATTATATAAAGAAGATGATGACATCCTAGATGAGTTGGCAAAAGTATTGAATACAGTAAAAGGTAAGTTTTTATTAACTTTAAATGACAGCACTAGGGTAAGAAAATTATTTAGCAAGTATAAGATTAGAGGTCTTAGCGTAAGAGGAGGTGGTCGTAATAATAGTAGTATTGGTCGTGGAACAAGAAGAGAACTCATTATAACAAACTATTGAATAAGCCCAGCGAAAAATAATAATATTTAGTAATGTTATAATGAATAAAGAATTGAAGCTAATCACAGCTGATGTTAAGGAAAATACAGCTACGACTTATGCTAACAACTATAAGCGTCTGCGTGAAGCATTAGGTATTACCGATAAACGCAAACCAGTTAAAACACTTGGTCTAGATAAGATTGAACCTATTTTGCTTGACGACGAGTTTAATGCTAATGCGAGAGCTGGTATGTTAACCGTTGTTAAGAAGTTATTTTCTAGCGACAAGGATAAGGAGCGTGTCGATGATATTGATAAAAAGATTAGAGACCATAAGCGTCAGCATCAAGTCAAAAAAAATGGTGAGCTTACCGATAGTCTGCCGTCATATAAAGAATTGATTAATGGTCTCAAGAAGATTAAAGACCCTCGTAAGTATATCATCAACTGGCTATTTATCTATGCTAACACTCGTAACGCCGACGTTAGTCTTATTGACCTGCATCGTGGTAATGATAGCCGACGTGTGGATTTGGATGAACTTGATAAAGAGAGAAATCATCTTGTATTGCAAGACGGACATGCTATGCTGATTAGAAATGTTTATAAGACAGCCAAGAGCTATGGCACAAAAAAAAATAGGATTACCAGTCGAGCTTTTATTGATAAGGCGAGAGAGTATTTGGGTGATGATATGGATAAACCTCTCTTGACAACTAAAACAGGAGGTGGTGTACCGCCATCCTCGTTCGGTGCTTATCTTAAAAAGCATCGCCTTATGGGTCTCACAGAAAGTAACATTATGAAGATTGTTATGAAGCATGTGGCAGATAAGGGCAGTTATAATATGCTACGAAAAGTGTCTCAAAATCGTGGCACTAGTATCTCCACGCTTCTAGCGGAATATGATGTCACGAATATCACCGAGCCATCTACTGAATTGAAAGGTGAGACGGAAGCTTAATCATAAGTATTACAATTAAATAATTATGATTACACTACTCTAGAAAGATGATAAGAATTAAAGCAACGCTTTTTTTCTTTTGGCACTTCTATGCAGCGGAAGAGTGACTTGCATGTTTTATACTTCTTTGGCTTGTTCGTAAGGTCAGCATATGAGAGGATTGGCACGGTATTGAGAATATCACGTTTAGTCTTAAAGATGCCTGAATATGCAATCCTCGAGTGTTCGTAATCACTATACATGACGAGTATAAACATTTATATTAGGTAAGATAATTATCGCATAAGGCTAATACCACGCATCCGAGCCATTGTCACAAGTTCAGGTAGTTTCATATCTTTAAAATTATCTGGCACACTGCCCAATGCAGCTATCTCTGCCTTTAGTTCTTCTTTAGTCTTTTTTTTATTACCACTGCCTTTAGGTCTGCCTACGGCACCCATTACTTTGGCTGGAACTGGTGAGCCTACCACAAATCTAGCTTCGGCAACTGGGGCTGGGTCACCCGCTACTGCTTCTGCTCCAAACATACGCTGGGCAGTTTCACGTCCTACTTCTTGTGCCACTCTAGGTCGCTTTGTACCTACTGGTTCTGTCTTTTCTTCTTCTGCTGCCATAGGTTCAGGGGCATCAAAAAAAGCTGGGTCATCCTCACGTTTAAGTTTCATCGGATATAAAACTCGTTTATCGATGTTAGTAGTATTAAATGCAGCAGCGTTAGCTCCGACTAAATCCTGTTGGGCTCGGTCGTAAGCACGGAGCTGTTCTTGGATGTCAGCTTGGTTACGGATTTTTTGCCTAATGATTGGGACTGGCTGTGCTGGAATGTAAATGGGGCTCATAAACGATTGTTGCACTTGTGGTGCTGGTGCTGATGCTGGTGTTTTAGTCTTCCTCTTCTTCGTTGGCTTTTTCAAACCATCTCGCCCTATCTGCACAATAACCGTCTGCTGTTGCTTCTGCTTCTGCTTCTGCCCTGTCTTTTTTGCTCTCGGCTTCTTGGGCTTGGTCTTCTTCTTTGGTGGCATTATATACTGTGTTTGGATTTTCTATTGAGAGAGTTCCGACTTTATTACGCATGACACGTAAAGGACAGAGACGTGTATCTTCTAGCTTTTTATTTTCACAATCGTAGAGCGCATCAATCACTACATCATCAAAGCCACTGAACTTGTTTGCAAAATAACTACGAGGATAAGGGCGTGGGTCTAATCTATCCATGTCTATCTCAGGCTCTAAGTCGGCTTCTTTAAATTGACTTACGAATAAATCTATATCACGCTGAGTCCAGTCACCTAGCTTCATCACCTTATCATCGCAGATGTCTAAACACAATTCACTTAACTGTAGAAAATCCACATTAGGGGTCAACGGGGTGTCCCCGTCCACAGGGTCTTCAGTATTATTAAAATCTTGCATTATATATATATGCCTAGAAAAAAGGTTGTTAGAGAACCCCTAGAAAAACTTAAGGACGAAGTAGTGTTAGAGATTATTGAGGACAGCTCAGATGAAGAAGCACCTCCTCCTCCTGAAGATAATGCCATTAGAGTTACGAGAGGAAATGAAGTTGTTAGTGAGATGACCGTTCAAGATATTAAGGAAGAACTTACGCCTAAACCAGCTAGAAAGAAGCGAGTGTTGACTGAGGAGCAAAAGGCAAAGATGAAGGCAGGGCGTGAAAAAAGGAAAGCTGAAAAGGCACTACAAGCTGGTAAGAAGGTATCTCCTGCACCTGCTGAATTGAAGACTGAAGCAATACCGCCCCCTGCACCTATTGTAAATGATGAAGAACCGCCTCGTTGGTTTAAAGCTTACCTTGCCTCTCAAACTAAACCTGAACCTGTAGAAGCCCCTGTGAAGAAGGCTAGGGGGCGACCTGCTGGTAAGAAGGATTCAAAGCCGAGAGCTAAAAAGCAATCAACTGTTGTACCTCAAGAGGTTAATCTACCACCACCAAAACTCTCTATGAGGTTCATTTAAATCTCTCTAGATAATACAAATGAAAATCACAGAGCAAGTGAATAAAGACATGGATGTTGGCAACGTTAAGATGAGTTGTGACCAGAAAATATGTGACAACAAAGGGAGGAGCGTATGCCATCCACTTATGCAGACATCATTCTTATATTTAATCTCAGGTTCTAGTGGTAGTGGTAAAACCAACTTACTCGTAAATCTTCTTACCAAACAAGGTAAGAGTGAGTGCGGTAAAAAAATGAAAAGCTACAAAGGTATGTTCGACCATATCATTATGGTTTCGCCATCGGCTCATACCATCCAAAATAAATTAATGGATACCATACCAAGCGAACAGAGGTTTGATGCATTAACACCCGAAGTATTTGAAAAAGTAGAAGAGCTAACTGAAGATGCAGTGGAAAAAGATATGCACACTCTTGTTGTATTAGACGATGTTAGCAGTGAGCTACGAAAGAAAGAAGTTGAAAGTGAATTAAACAAGTTAGTTAAAAACAGACGCCATTTCAACGTTAGCCTTATTATTATCTCTCATAAGATTACTGACTATGGCACTGCTCTCAGGAATAACTCCAACCTTATATTCATATTTAGACCAAAGTCAAAGAGAGAATATGAAATGGTATGTGGCGAGTTTATGATGCGTCCAGCAAATGAATGTAAGCAGATTTTAGACCATATTTATCAAGGTAAGCATGACTTCATGCTGATAGACCAATCACTTCGTAATAGTAGCCAATTTAATTTTCATCGTAATTATGACAAATTATTGATAGAAGAATAATTTAGGAAAAATTGAATAAATAGCTCATCTTATATATATAATAAGATGAACTCGTTTAGGGAACGATACGACCTGCTAAAGCTTGGCTACGCACTCGACAACCTTGACTGCTTCTTTGATAAGAAAACACAGGAAGATAATAAAAAACAAACCAAGAAGTTCTTGGAACAGTTACTCATAAATAATGGCGAGATGACCTACGACTACGTACATGCGAGATATACTAATTACGGTAGGAAATACTCCTACGGTATTCAAAACATCTCAAAGAAGATACGTAATTATCTGCTTACAAGTTCAGGAGTGGTGGATTACGACATCAAGAACGCTCACCCTACTATTCTATATTACCTATGCGTAAAGCATAAAATCCACACCGAAAAACAACTTCTTAAATCCTACGTATTCAATCGTGATAAGGTTATTCAAGATAATTTTCAAAGAGAGCTTCATAATGCCGAGGATGTAAAAAAGCTTATCTTAACAGCTACGAACTGCGATGACATGTTATTCACAGAGAATGAGTGGTTGGTGGATTACCAAGATGAGATGACGTTTATCAGGGAGCAACTGCAGAAGCAAAAAGGTTACAAGAAAATATTAAATGATACTGAAAGGCTCAAGCAAGACAGCAGGAATATGAATAGTAGCTTTGTTAATAGGATTTTATGTAAGGTGGAGAGCGAGATTATTGACAAGATTACCGCCTTCATTATGAAGAAGGGGTTTGAAGTCTTTGCTCTAATGTATGATGGGCTAATGGTATATGGTGGGACAGACGAGCTACTACAGCAAATTAATTTAGTGGTGAAGACGGCATATGGAGATTACTTTCACATCACACAAAAAGATATTGTAACGGATATAGATGACAGCGGATATGAACTTGATTTAAATACACTACTAGGTAATATTGATAGCATGGAGACACGAATGAAGCGTTTTATTGATAAGTTTAAACCAATCAAGATTATCAACCCTCCTCTATATGGTATTAAATCATCTGAGGGAGAATATTCTTTTCATAAGAAGGATGCCTTCATTCAAGCGACGGAGCATATCAAATATACAAATGAAAAAAATCAACAGGCAGCAGTGGTAAATAAATGGCTGAATGAATGCATCAGTGAGGAGGATATTTATGATAATATTATCACAGACCCTGAATATACAGGCACAGACAATTTTAACTTATGGACTGATTGGGACGTTAAGAACTGGGAGGGCGACTGGACTTATGATGAGAAAGCGGTCAGGTATTGGAGACATCATATCTTGGTGATGTGTAATTATGATGAAGGAGTAGCTCACTCGATTGAGTTATGGATAGCTCACATGTTTAAATATCCAAAGAATAAATCATTCGTCCCCATCTTTGTAGGTAAGCAAGGTACAGGTAAAGATATGCTTATCGCTATGATTACCAAGCTAATGGGGGAGAAGAAAAAGTTTGAAACATCCACACCTGAAAAAAATATCTGGGGCTCATTTAATCCATTTATGAAATCAGCTTACCTCATCCATCTAAGTGAGTTTGGCAGGAAGAATACTCAGGATTATGTAGGCAACATCAAGGCTATTACAACGACAGGGAGGATAATGATTAATGAGAAAAATAAGGGCGAATATGAGATTAACTCATATCACAGGTTTGTTGGAGCTAGTAATTATGGTGAGCCACTACCTATTGAGAGCGATAATCGTCGGTTTCAGTTAATCCTGACATCATCAGATAAGATTGGAGATACGGAATATTTCAACGAAGGCTGGGGGTATGTGAAAGATAAGAACGCTATGAAGTCTATTTATGACTACTTCATTAATCTTGATGTGCCTGAACAGCTACAGTACCATATGATTAAAGAGAGCGAATATACTGAATATCTCAAGGGCATCTCTAAACCACAGGAGGAAAGCTTCATGCAAGACTTCATCTGCGAACACATGAAAGCAGGTAAGGTCGAGAAGTTTAGAACTATGGATATCTATGATAAATACCTTAAATGGTGTAATGATACTAGACAGTCGTTTAAAATGGAGAAGCGGAAGTTCTTAGTCCAGCTGAAGAATGCTAGTAACACGACAGCACATATTACTATCAAGAAGACCTCAGGTAACATCTATGCTATATTCGACTGGGATGCCCTACATAATGAAGGTAAATATAGTAAGGGGGAGGAAGAGGAATGCGATGATATTGAAGGAGTATGTAGCGAGGAGGAAGAACAGGCGGGAGGATAGATAGTGGGGAGGGTCTTACTTCAACTCTTTCTTGTATAACCAAAAAAAACATTTGAAACTTTTTTTACTTATACTCTTATACTTTTGAAATCATCTTCCCCCTTCCTTATTCTTAAGAGGATAAAGTATATATATTGAATAGAGAAAATTATAAATAAGACCAAGAATGGTAAGGGAGGATAAGAAGGGACTATAGGGGATGACACTATCTATCCCCCTCCCTGTTTTTTTGATGTGACTTCAATTCTCTACGGACTATCCAAAAAATTGAAATGGATTTGTGCCTTCATAATGTAGGCAGCAACCCACTACAAAAGCAAAAGCAACAAGCAAAACAACATGGCTCCCCGTCGCAACAACAAGAAGGCTCCCCGTCGCACCAACAAGCACATCAAGGGCAAGAACAAGATTAAGAAGGAACCTGAGAATATGATGATTGAAGTTGAAGACATTGTGCGGGTGACCGACCCTAGTGTCAAGAACGAACTCGCCGAACTCTATGAGTTTATTAAAAATACCCGTCAGCCCGACGAAGAACAAGGCGTCTTTATGATGTAAGAAAAAAACATCCTCCCCATCCTCCCCATCCTCCCCAACAATTTTTTTTAGATGTGACTTCAATTTTCTAGGCAGTTCCCAAAAAATTGAAATGCTTTTCTGCTTACATACTGAAGACGCCAACAGACACACACAAAGCTCAAGAAGCTAAAGCAACACGACAACGACAAGCATGGCTTCCAACACGACTATTACTGGTTCGCTGACAAACGCAAACGCACTTACTACGCTACGCAATCTCGTCCCCACGCTCCAACAACAAGGGTTCTCAAAACCAGCCAAGACAGCGAGAGAAGTCATGTCCAAGATTAAGGAACTGTACATGAAGAAAAAGACCTCGGTTGTCCTTGAAATCAAACCAAGGGCAGTGTGGTTTGTCGACTACAACACACGGTTCGTCCTCGATATTATTGAAGAACCAACACCAAAGGAGGAAATGCAAAGGTGCGTCTGCCACCGTGACCAAGAAGAAAAAGAACTGGAAGATGCTATGCGATGGGCACAAAAAGAAAAAGAGGAAATCGTCTTCTACTCGATACTCGGACACAGCTACAGCTGCTGCAGCTGGGCGGAGTTGTTCCGACAGGTGGACGACTGGCACGAGAACAAGGTTGATGACGTTGAACTCATGCAAGACAACATCCAACCATGGATGTGGCGAGGAAAGAAATACTACCGCATCACATTCACATCGTCACAGATGCCACGACAATCACGCACCGAGTTCGTATTCGGTCGCATCGTGGACGGGCTGACCTACATCGTGAAGCAAGAAGACTTTGAAAAGCACCAAGCTGAGTTGTACCAAAAACTCAACCCCAATTGCCCCCCTCCTCCGCTACAAGAATGGCAGACTGCCGTCGCAGAAGAACTCGCTACCGCTGCCGAAGAACCAGCACCAAAGCCCAAGAAGAAGAAGAACAAGAATATCAAGAAGCTGAAGGTAGTTGCCCCACCCGAGAAATCACGCATCGTCGCCAACGACCGCTAAATAAAAACATCCTCCCTATCCTCCCCCAACCATTTTTTTTTGGATGTGAAATCAATTTCCTACGCACTTCCCAAAAAATTGAAATACTTTTCTCCCTGCATGATGAAGACGCAAACAGACACACACAAAGCTCAAGAAGCAAAAATGGCAACCACGACCAAGAAGCTGAAGCTCGTCCAAGCCTTTACCAAGACCTACGAGTTCCTCCCAGAAATATGGCAACGCATCAAGGAGTACGCAGTCCCTGAATACGTGGAGCCCATCAAGATTGGCGAACGCTTCATCCACTACGACTCCGACTTTAACCCTGACACAGGACGTCGCACACTCGGTTACAATCAAATTAAACTATGTGAGAGGGTACAAAACACAAATATTTCACGAAACAAAAATGTTCCTTGGATTGCTAAATACAGGGTTCTCCAAACTCTGTGGAGGAAAGGCTATACGGAACCAAAAAAATCAGTCATCACTCGTATGGATAAAAGGGACATGGCTGAAGTGCCTGACGAAGAATTAGAATGGCTATGGTGGCTTGACCTTCGTGACCCTGATGACTTCATCCTCAAGAGTTCCTTACTGGATTGGCGAAAGACATTTGACCCAACACTGGAGAAGCAATTCATCAAGACCAACGTGAAGAAATTGCATCGCAGTATGTTCTCCGAGTTGGAAGACATCTAAAGGTAAACATCCTCCCTATCCTCCCTCCACACACACGTTGACACCCCAACCATTTTTTTTTCTATTAATACATAAATGAGCGTATACCTATACACGTCTGACAAGGCTAAAAAGAAGTACTCTGCATTCTTCCCTACAAGCAAGAAAGTAATTCATTTCGGTCAAAAACCCTACAGAGACTACACACTTATGAGTGATAAGAAGTCAGTGCATTATCTCTCTAGTAAAAAGGAACGAGACAAGGTAAAGGAAGCATATATAGCTAGACACTCTAAAGATAACCTAGACAACCCTGAGACGGCTGGAGCATTAAGCATGTTCGTGCTTTGGTCTGCCCCTACACTCAAAGGAGGCATTAAGAATTATTCTCGTAAATATAAGCTACAGGTTGTAGATAAAACATCGGAGGAATACTCTCCTGAGAAGGTTAAGGATATTATGTCAAGTTAGGATATAGCCATGGCTGACCCCATTTTAAAAGAGGACGAAAGTCGACTTACTATGTTCCCACTGCAATATGATGACATATGGGAGATGTATAAGAAGCAAGTTGACTGCTTTTGGAGAGCTGAAGAGATTGACTTATCTAAGGATACGGCAAGTTGGAATAAAATGACTGATGAGGAGCAGTACTTCATTAAGCATATCCTTGCATTTTTCGCTGCCTCAGATGGTATCGTGATTGAGAATGCAGCGACAAGGTTCTTGCAAGAGGTTCAGGTCAGTGAGGCACGTGCGTTTTATGGGTTTCAGATTATGATGGAGAATATTCACAGCGAGACTTACTCTCTTTTGATTGACACTTATGTTAAGGATGTAGTAGAGAAAGACCAGCTCTTCAACGCTATAGAGACCTTTCCAAGCATCAAGGCGAAAGCTGACTGGGCTTTGAAATGGATTGATGATACTAGTGACTTCGCCACTCGTTTAGTCGCCTTTGCATGTGTGGAAGGTATATTATTTTCAGGAGCATTCTGTAGTATCTTTTGGCTCAAGAAGCGTGGTCTCATGCAGGGTCTAGCATTTAGCAACGAATTAATATCTCGTGATGAAGCTCTGCATTGTGAGTTCGCCGTTCTATTACATTCAAAGCTACAGCAAAAGTGCTCTCACGAACGCATCCAGCAAATCATCGGAGAAGCGGTTGAGATTGAAAAAGAGTTTATCTGCGAGGCTCTGCCATGTCGTTTGATTGGTATGAATGCTGATTTAATGAGCCAGTATATTGAGTTTGTAGCCGACCGACTTGCCGTTCAGCTAGGGTGTCCCAAGATTTATGAAGCATCAAATCCCTTTACTTGGATGGAGATGATTAGTGTAGAGGGTAAAACAAACTTCTTCGAGCGCAAGGTAGGTGAGTATGCATTGGCGACCAAAACCACCGACCCGTCAACTTTTGAGATGAGCTTGGATTTTTAGTCTAACTTAAATCTATAATGAATATCACAGGAGCTTCAGCTAGTAATCAAACAGACTTCCAGCCAGTACAAGGCACAATGCCTATTCAGCCACAATACGAGACCAACATTTATCTAGAGAGTGTTCTGCCCTCTGATGCTAATATGCCATTTTCAGTTCAAACAGCTAATCCAAAAATCATGCGTGGTGAGACGATTGATGGGTTTTTAAAGCTCCCTCCCAACCCACTTGTTAGCACGAACAACACTGATGCCACCTTTAGTCCACAATACGACTACTTGAGAGCGCAGGGCAAGTAATTAATTATCTCTTATAATATAAATGCCAAATCATAGCCTTAATGACAGCCATATGCCGTCTCAAGCTATATATTTAGATAGCAACGATGCTCTCATAAGCATTAGCGACAGTGAAAAGATATTCTATCTCAACTCACCTGTCATAGCAGATGCAGGTATTAGAATATTAGTTGGGCTAACCAATCTTACCATTCCCAACACCATTTATAATTTTAACTCTAGTAATAACAGCATTACCTTCACACAAGGTTCTACCGTCACAGTTTCAGTCACTGTCGGCAACTATAGCGCCTCCACCCTTGTTACAGCATTAAATACGGCGATAGCTGCGGCAGGACTGAGCATAACGGTAAGCTTTAATGAAGAGAATGCTCTATTTACATTCACAGGCGGTTCAGCATTCACGATAGATAGTGCCACTATGTTTAGACAACTTGGACTTAAAGACCAACTACCCACAGCGTCAGGAACAAGTTATACAGCCACTCAAGTCTGCGATTTTGCAGGAGCAACGCAGTTATACGTCCGCGTCAGGAACCTCTCGATGAATAACCTAGACTCAAGAGGTAAGACGTCTAACATTATCGCATCTATAGTTAATAACGTAAATTATGGCGATTACATATTCTATACACCACCTGAGGTCTTATACTTTCAAATTAACGAGCATCCACACGTTGGCTCTCAAGGTCAATCTCAACCAAGAAGTGACCGATGTTGACGTTGTTAGTACCAGTAGGGTCAGCGACAACGAAACCACCAGTTCCAGCAGCACTAGCACCTAGCTCAATAGAGCTATCGTGACCGAAACTGAGGAGAGCACGTTGCGACACAAGAGCTTCAGCAAGGACTTCAGCACCATCGTTGTTGCGGTCTTTAATCTTAATCTGAGGATATTGAACGCCACCAATCTTGATGTTAGCATCCGTAAGCGACAACTGAGAGCGGTTGCCGATGGTTGCGGTGTTGCCAGTGATAGCCTGTTTGCGTGTAGCAACCAAGACACGGTTAAGCGAAGACATTGAAAACCCGAGCGTCGAAGAAATGGACGACGCCCCAGCGGCGAGCGTAGCCTGATGATGCACATAACTAGGCATAGCCATACGCATCATACCTCCCGAGTTAGAGATTACTTGGTTCATGACATCCTGCCCGAGTTCCAATTGATAGAGCACAAGGGCGACCTCCGAAATCGCTACTTGGTTATCTTCCATAGCATCATCGGCAGCGATAAGACCAGCCTTAGCCGTATTAAGCTCTATTCTGAGTCTGAGCGGCTCTAAACCGAATAATGGAAAGTATTTGGAACTTTGGGTAATAGGTAAGAGCATAAGCGGAAAACAAATCTGACGAGTAGCAGCAGCAGCGACGCTCTCACCAACACCACTGTTGGCAGCACCGAATAGACGAGCACCAGCGTTAGAGCGGAACTGACCACTGGTGTCAAGGTCTAGCATCATCTGATATAGCACACCGAAGTTATTTATTGAAGCAAGAGTCTGGCCTCCCAAAAGCAGTTCACACCTAGATATACATGCTGGAAAACCGCCACCCTCAAAGTTGATAGCGTCACCGTCGTTGTTTGTAAAGTTGAGGCGAACATACGACGACTGGAAATCAGCAAAAGTATTCGTGACGTTAGAAGGTAGGTCGAATATCAATGTCTGGTTCATTTGAAATGTGTTGCCATTCGAGGGGGTTACCTCGGTACGGATAGAACGGCTAGACGATGCACGAGGGGGCACGTCAGCGTAGTTTAGCTTCTTAGTAGTTGCAGCCATTTATACAAATACTAAAGATTAAAATAATTTAGGATTTGTTAATTTTTCGCTTAAGTATACATGGTTGCTAAAGTATATGCCTGAGCCTCTTTGGTATTCAGGTATTCAAACTTGAGGACGAACACTGCCTGAGCGATAGTGATGGCGGTCTTATCAAGCTGCGTTAAGTTTAGCTCAATTTGTGTCGGTCTAGCTCTAGTCAAATACTTAACTGGCTCTCCTGAGTATTCGTGTTGGTATCCAGCTGCACCGCTAGACACGTTAATAATTCCTAAAGCCGAGCCATTATTTGTAGAAGAACCAGCATTTTGTCCGTCCTTGTATACAACCACTACGTTTTGAGCTAGGTCAGTATCAAGCACACTTGCACTGGAAAGACTTACAAGGCAGTAGTTGCCACGATTTTTAAACTGGTATTCAGGCGACACATTCCAAATAAGCTGTCCACCAGTCTGAATTGCATCTGCACTATACAGGGTAATGTAGTCGGCGATGGGGTCGATAATCATTATATTAAATCATAAGATTAAATAATGATTGAACTGATGATTTACCAAGAGGGGGTTTACGGGGTGTCCCCGTTTATACCATACGAGAAGCTTTGGCGGCTTTTGAGCGGACACGCTCAACCTTACGAGAAACCTGCTGGGTTTTACGACCAGCCATAACCACTTCACCTGACATTGGAACGCCTAGCTGTTCACCAACCATGCCGACTTCCTCAACAACCTTTCCAGCTTTCATACCAATCTTAGTAGCACGTTTAGCGGCTTTGTTACCAAAATGCGAAGCCTTCTTTAGCTTATGACCGAACTTGTGGAGACCCATTTATACAAATCATTAAGATTTTATTTAGCTTCTTGTTTTGGTTTCTCGGTTTTGGCTTCGGTAGTGCCTTTGGCTTCAGCTTCAATTTGTTGTCTT
>CAACVD010000744.1_pt1 | contig 15747 bp, 15 predicted proteins | sample 2381771 | NCBI WGS metagenome assembly CAACVD01 (sample SAMEA5211965, study PRJEB30684) | marine metagenome | biome: Marine; feature: Epipelagic; material: Water | collected 2015-10-15 | depth 15 m | reverse complement strand
ATAAATATTGCATCTGAAGTTATGGGTGAAGAATTAAAAGATTGGATCTAAACTAGATCTACAGCTTTACCAGTAATTGGTTTGTATTTAGTTTTTTTATCTTCTCTGTATGCTCTCATGTATTGAGCTCTTGGTTGAAATGGTATCCAACTTGCATGTATCCAACCAGAGTTGGGTTCTCCTGGTGTATAGTATTCGAGTATCAATTGATCTGTATTACAATTCATCTTTACCCAATCAGCAACTTCTGCATTGTCTACTCCAAGACATTCGAAGTCGACGGCCTCGGCTTTGGCATGCTGTGAATTAATACTGCTGCCGATAGCAACACACAACTCAGGTGAACGATAGCCGCTTGTAACTTTAACTCTGCCGAAGTGATCACGTACTGGCTGTAAAACATTTTCACACAACATTTTTAATTTTTCTATTTGATCTGCATTAGGATTGTTATCAATACCTTTACGTATTGCAGTATCTGATTTGATTAGCTCTTGTAAGCTGAAGTTACGTGTGAGTTGCATTTAGAACCAACCTTTGTCTAATACCTTTTCTAATAGCAGAAGTGATACTGCCCCTACAGTACCCAATAACACCCAATAGATCTTGTCTATCTTACCGCCCAAATCGTGAACACCTTCATGCATATGTTTTACATCTTTTTTTAATCCTGTAATATATCCATAGATAGCAAGTAAATGCTCTCTTGTATTCTTTGGTCTAATTTTATCTCCGTTAGGCATTATATTGTTCTCCTACTTGCAATAACTTTTTCTTCAGGAGATAGTAAAGCTTCTTGTGTTCTTGTCAACCCTGTTTGAGGGTTAACATTTTTTGTTGTTTGTACAACAGGCTGTGGCGTATTTGGTAAAGCCCCCGTAGTTATATTGCCTTCGAAAGGCGATATTAATTTTTGAAAACCTTCTTTTATAACAGGAGGTATTCGATCTATAAGAGTTCTATTTTTTTTTACAGGGTCACCTTCACTATCAAATATTATTCTTCCATTTTTATCTAATTTATAATCATATGTTTCTGGATTATAATCTTCTGTAAAAAATTCTTTACCTCTGTAATCTTCTATTACTTCTTTTAATTCTTCTCTAGGATATACAAAATCTTCATTTAAAGAAAACTGTCTATCTTCTGTAGCTAATTTATTTAATTCTGATTCTATTGTATTTACTTTTGTTTCAAATCTTTTTTTAGAAAAATTAACAGGAGTAAAAACACCATTAATTAAATTAGTTCTAACTTTTCTAGATACTCCTGCATTTTTTAATATTTTTCTTATTGCATCTTCATCTAAATCTAAAAGTTCAAAATCTTTTATTCTAATAAACATATCTTTTTGTATTCTAAATGCTTCGTCTTGCATTTTTTCAAAAGTTCTTATCATGTCGTTTGGAGTATTTTTTGCATAATTATCTACATTATAAAATTGTTCATTCTCATCAACAGCTCTTAATAATCTATTCATAGTTGCTGCTTGATATTTTAAACTTTTCTTTACATCAATTCTTATAATTCTAGTACCAGCAAACAAAGCAAGTAATTCATCAAATAATTTTAATGGTGCTCCACCTTTTGTAAGATCTAAACTTAAAGCTCCAGATATTTTATCTGCACTTTTTGTTGCTCCTGGTTGAACACCGTCTAATACATATGCAAAAGATTTAGCAAACTTTGCACCTAAATCATCTGATGCTGAAAAAACTGTACCACCTTGATCCTTTCTTCCATTTCTAGTTGTTACATCTATAAATCTATCAAAACCAATAGGCTCTGTTATAAAAGGTTCTAGAAAAGTAAATACAGGACCGTCTTCTGAAAACATAAGATCCAAAACATATTTTTCTGTTTCTTGTGGATTTAAATTTTGTTCTCTAGCTTTAGCAATAGCTGCCGCAAAAGGTGCGTGTAAACTATCATAAGGTGAAAAGTAAGAAAAATTTATAGCCGCTGACTCACCCTCTTTCCATCCTTTGATTGGTAATAATTTTGATCTTGAATCCCAAACAGCAGCTCCTGATCTTTTATAAGCGTCCCATTGTGCGTCTGTTGAATTAGTTAAATATTGAGCTGTAGATACAAGTCCAGTGCCAACCGCAAAATTTGTTAATGATGCTCCTGTTAATCTTCTTAAACCCATTTGTCTTATAGCAGGGTTTGAATGAGCAGACTCTTTTAGACCAATAGATATGGCATTTGTAGCTGTTCTTAAAATTTCTGCAGGAAAAGATATAAAAGATCCTACAGGAAGTTTTCTTAAATTTTGTATTGATGGTGGGACTTTACTATAAGTTGGATAAGTGTTTCTTAATAAATAAGCTGCTGCCTCATCAAGACCATCATCAAAAGTTTTTTTAGCACCTGTAACCACACTTACATCATCAAATGGTTGACCCATAAATCTAAACCATTTTTTTATATCTTCCATGTTTTTAAGAGCTAGTCTTAAATCAGATCTGTAAAACTCAAAACCAAAACCTTTCCACAGGTTATCTCCTCCTGCGTATAATCTTGCCACCTTGTCTGTAGGTGTCATTTTTATTAATTTATCAAATAATTTATCTGTAGTATTTATTTGATTATTTTTTATCTGATTAACTATTGCTTTTAATTCTGATGCAACAACGTTTTCATCCCAAACTCCTAGTCTAACTAATCTTTCAACATAATCATTAAATTTAATCTCATCAACTCCCTGTTTCCCTGCACTAAATATATCATCAAATACCATTTTCATGGCGTTTGTTACACTTGCTTTACCACCTATGTGACCATTCATAAAAGCAAAAAGAGCAGCTGATGTAACATTTCTTACCTGTGTTTGTGGTGAGTATAATGTTTTACCAATCTGTACTCCCACTTTACCCTGCATTATTAATCTATAAGCTGGTATTGCCAAAAGATTATCTAGCACACCACCGGAACCTTTAAACATTTGAACAAACTCGGGAGAAGCATATAAATTTAAAACATCTGATCTTAAAACATTACCTAATCTTGGCACACTAGTTATTTTTTGTGGATCTAATATACCTGCATTTCTTGCAGAACTTGCAGTTGCAAACAACCAGTTATTGTCAATACCTGATTTAGCTATTACATCCAAAGCTCTTTTGTTTGCTGCTGCAGATATCATTTCAGATATAGTTAATGATACAGAACTTTTTAAATTTTTTTCTGTTCCTAAAAGATTTTTTACAGCTACAGGTAATTCTTCTCCTGTTTTTATAATTTTGTAATCTTTAAAATTAATTAATTTACCTATTTCTTTTAATTGCAACAAAGGATTCACACCATCTGCTTTCCCTGTTCTTAAAATAGTCTCTGCTAAATTTGCAGCAGATTCTCTTATAGCATCATTTGTTGATAATTTTGGAAAATCTTTTATTGCTTCTTTTCTTAATTCACCTTTAATTACATTTTTAGATAAATAATCTATAGCTTTATCCAAAACATTTTTTTCTGGAAGATAATTTGGATTTGTAAAAGTTGAAAAAGATCTTACAAGATAACTACCAACATTACCTACTTCTATTTTTTCTAATTCTTTTATTAAATCTTCTCCTTTTTTACCTTTTGGTAATAAACTTTTAAATTCAGACATTGTTTTTTTAATCTCTGATCTAACATCATTTGCTAATGGTTGAAGTTCTGTTGGTAAATCTTTTAATTTTTTCTGCCCTCTTAAAAAATCTTCTACTAGGTCAAGATAATATTTTTGTAGTGCGGGAGATTGATCTAGATTATTGTATTGTTTTTCAAAACCTTTTGCTAAATCATAAGCTTTTTTATCTAAACTCTCCATAGTTTTATTTATTTTTCTAGCTCTACTTTTTACAAATAAGGCAACAGCTTCGTTTACTCCCTCTATGTCTTTTGGTGTTTTACCAAAAGATCTTAGATAAGATAAGATGTTATCCAATCTTTTTAATCCTCTGGTTTCTGGATTTCTAGATGTTACACTGCCTAATCTCCATTTTTCAAATGGTGGTAACTGACCAACCATTTTACCTTTGTATATTAAATCTTTATCTAATGTTGACGCTAATCCTTTTGCTGCTTTTGATAATACAAATTTACTTGCACCACTAACGGTTTTTGCTGTGCCACTTACGACAGCGCCTCCAAATTTTGTACCACCCAATAATAATATAGGTTTAAACACAGCAGCATCTACTACTTTTGCACCAAGACTAGCTGTAGTTTTTGTTGCAGGTTTAATTCCATATCGATAACCAAGAGCTATAGATTTACCTACAATAGGAAAACCACCTCCAACTGTAGCTCCTTCAGCACCATATTTAATTTTATTTCTAAATACGGCTGCTGCTTTTTTTCTGCCTGTCAAACCTTCTGTGTTTTCTGGTTCAAAAAATATAGATGGTCTTTCAGGTTCAGATGCTATAAAATCTGTTGCACCAACTATTGTTGCTCCCTCTACAACCCTAGATGCTACCGTGCTCACAGGTTTTTTGATACCTTTCATTTTACTTATTGCATTTTTTATTTTTGCAACTTTTGGTATTCTGTTTACAACTTTTTGAATAAGACCGCCTGGAACACCATATTGAGTAAGTAAACCTACTAATTCACCTCTCCATGTTTCAGGTCTATCAGGTTCTTTGTCCTCCATGAATTCTTCAAAAGAAGATTGAAAATCCGTATCCAAAGCAAGATCTGTTCCGGCAAATAATAAACTACCCGTACCTTTTGCAAGATCAAAAACACCTGTTTCTATTCCTTTTCTAACTTCATCTAAACCTGAGATATAATCCTTATCATCCTCACTCTCTAGTTTTCTTATTATATCCTCACCGGCAGTAAGAGAGGCCGCTGTTCTAAGTTGTGGATTTAAAAATAAACCAAACCTTAACATGCTGGTATCTTCTATCTTACCTTCTTTTGTTTTTTTTGGTAAAAAAGATCTAAAAAATTTTACAGGTGGTTTTGGTTCTGTCAGACCTGTTAGTGTATCTTGAAATGATTGTTTTATTTCTTCTATGTCTTTATTTTTTCCAGGTTGTGTATCCTGAAGTTGTTTATCTTTGAGATATCGTTCTAATGCAGAATCGGCCATTTTACGCCTCCGCTGGTAATATTAATTCTACGTTATATTTATTGTTAAAATTAACAACATCTTGTTGTGTTTGAATTATTGCAAAATCTTCAAGAGCTTCAGGACTTGAAGCTATAAGTTTTATAATATCATCTGATATTTCTTTAGGTAATCTAGCTCTTAGTGTTTCGTAATCTATTTTAAGATCAGTATCCATCATAGGATCTACATCACCGCCCATTTGATATTCAACTCTACCACCCTCAGCTAATGCTAGATCCGGTGGGAAAGAACCATTTTCTATGTAAAATTCTAAAGCATCATCTATTTCTTGTTGAAGCATCAGATCTGTTGATGGATTAGACTTTGCATATTTTTCAGTTGTTTTTAATTTCTTTTTAATTTTACTTCTAAGAGTGTTTAAATATTCTGGATCTTTTAATATAGAGTTAGCAAAAGCATTTGTATTCTTATTACCTTTTAGATATTCTAAAACACCTTTGGCCTGCTCTATAGCCTGATTATCTTTTGCTGTTTTATTTTCTTTAGCTTCTAAATCAAATATCTCAGACATTTTTTCATCTATCAGATTTGCTACTTCTAATTTTTCAAAAGTTTTTCCTGTCTCATCTTTTTTAGATGGACCAAATCTTGATAAATCATTGTAAACATCACCTGCTTTGACAATTACATTTTTTCCTAGTTCGTTATCGAACAAGGTCAATAGTTCTTGACTGTCTTTTAATTCTTGAGCTGCTATTTTTTTATCAGCTCTTCTTTCAGATAAACCTGAAGATAAAAGAGCACTAAAAAGAGAAGATTCTCTGTCGGTTCTATCATCTCTTCTTTTATCAATATCTTGAAATAATTGTGCTGTTGGTGCTTTGGCTGATGATGCCGCTGTAGATAATAAACCAGTAAATCCTTTTCCTGTTGGTGATCTTGACATTAGATCCAAACCAAACGGTATTAAAAATCTAGACATCATTTGTCTTTTAGACATTTCATCTGATGGGGTATTAGCCTCTGCAAGAGCTCTAGCTCGTGCAATTAAATCCGCTTCGCTCATTCCACCAACAGCTGCGTCTCCTGCTGATTGCATCATGTTTACGTTCTCATCTGTATTAAACTGTCCTCTGTTTTTTGCACCTTTTAAAAATACGCTCATGGCTGCATCTTTTATTTTATCTGCATTTTGATTTAATCTATTAATTTCAAATTGATTTACTGAACCTGCATTTGAATAATTTTGTCTTGGTGTACCTAAACCAGAAGTAATACCTTCATTGGTAGAACCACCCATTCTAAACATCGGTCTTCTAAGTACTCTGCTCATATTATTTTAATGCGCCGTAAATACCTGCTCCAGTAGCCGCTGCACCTAATGCAGTTTGTAAGAAACTTGGAGATGGTGGTTGTGGTGCTGTTACTGTTCCTGATCCTTGCATTCCACCCATGATACCCGTAACAAGATTACCATAATTTTGTAATTGTTCTTGAGGTTGAAATGCTGCTTGTCTAACTGCTTCTCTTTGTGCATCAAGTACACCTTGAGATTGCGCTTGATTCAATGCGCCCAATGAACCTAAACGTGAAATATCTGTTCCTTGTAATCCAGGTAATGCTGATGCTAATCCCATTTGATTTGCAAATTGTTGTTGTGCAGCTTGTTGTGCTTGACCAAATCCTTGTTGTAATAATCCTGCTTGTAACGCAGCTCTATTTCTATCTGAACCTGCTTGATATTCTGCTTGCATAACACCTTCACGTCCACCACCAAATGCACCAGAAGATACTGCTTGATCTCTAATTCTTTGTTCTTGCATTGCTGCTTGTCTATCAAAATCAGCTAATGTTGTATCAATAACTTGAGATTGATAGGGTGACATAAATTGTTGAAATGCTTGTGGTCCAGTTGCAGCTTGTGCAGCTTGAACAAACGGTTGAAATGATCCAACACCTTGAACTGCTAAACGTTGCGCTTGTGTTTGTAATGCATCTTGTGCAGCAACTTGTGGTGCGAGTCCTGATAAATTTTGTTGTCTTGTTGTAAATGCTCTTGCAGCATCCTGTCTTGCTTTAAATCCTGCTGCGGTTTCGCCTGGTTGTTGTGATATACCTGTAATACCTGTTGATACGACTGGTACACCAGTCATTGCTACGGCTTGTTTGGCAAGATCTTTTCCTATATCTTCTACAAAAGGCGCTGGTCGTGATATTGTGGTATCTGTTGCCATTATAATACTTCCTCTAATCGTTGTGATGTTTTAAACATTTCTCTAGCGCCATCTAATCCTTGCGATTCTTCTGATACTTCACCTCCGGATTCGAGGTTTTTCATCATGTTATACATGACTTCTGCTCCCTTGTCTATATTTCCTTCACCAGCATTTCTTACAGCATCAGCTGTAAATACAAATTCATTCTTAGATAGTCTAGCAGGCACATCGTCTGCTCTTTCCATTCTACCCATATCTACAAAACCACCTGTCTCTCTATAGTCTTTTTCTTTACCATCCATGTCTAATAATGGCATAGTTTTTTTAGCTACTGGTTCCGCATCTCCGCCTTCTTGATAACCTGTTCGACCACCATCTGCTTGTTCAAATCTACTACCTACCATTCTTGGAGCTAAAAAACGATAAGGGCTATTTCTTATAGCATCTATATCTATTCCCTGAGTTTTGTAATATTCTTCTACATCAAAATCGTCTTCCTCTTTTTCCTTACCAACACCAAATAAATCCATTAATGCTGGAACACCTAAACCTAAAGTAAGACCTTTACCGATTGAAAATTTACCACCTGATCCTAATAAACCTGAACTTCCTGGTCTGAATATCCCTGCTCCTGGCATTGCATAACCAGCACCAGCGGCTTTTCCAAACAATATATTTTTAGCTCCACCTTTTGTAAAAATGTTTCTTATACCACCTTTAGAAATAAAAGATGAAGGACTAAAAAAATTAGCACCAAACGATTTTCCTGCAGCCAGATTGCTTAGACCTCCAGTTAAAGCATAACCTAAAGCTAATTTACCCACCGGTGACTTAACAACTTTTTTGACTGCACGTGTTGCTTTTTTAACTAGCCTACCTAAGAAATACATTTGTCTTCCTGATTCAAGGTCCATGATTCCTCCTACAGGATCATCCTCTTCAGTCATACCACCGTCCATATATCCTGCACGTCCGCCATCAGCCATCAATTGATTGTATCTTACAATACCTAAATCATCGATAGCTTCTTGTTCACTGTAATATATTTTTCCATCTATCATAACTCCTTGTGAACCATAATAACCTGGACTACTAAACGTTGCTGGTCCTGTTGGTGTGTTAACGCTAAAACCAGGAGTAAATAATGGTCCTGTTCCTGACGTGGGCATGTTTTGTAATTGTGGTGCTGTCATCTGTGATGATGAAGAACTAGTCGAAGCCATTGGACTTGGTGAAGGCGTCGAAGCCATTGAACTTGGTGAAGGCATAGATGCAGTTGTAGTAGCCGGACTTGTTTGTGATGTTTTAGAAGATAATAAAGCAGAGATTGCATTTCTAGCTTTTTGATTAGCAGCTGCTTGAGCATTATTAGCAGCAATGTTTTGAGCTAAGGTATTTTGCATTGAAACTCCAGAGGAGCCTCCTGTTTGAAAACCTGCACGTCCACCCTCAGCCATACCTGTGAAATCAAATATAGAGCCTGCGAATCTTGGAGCAAGGCCACCGAAATTTCTAGTGCTTGGTGTTGGTGTCGTGGTTGCAGGATTCAATGAAGCTAAATATGCTGCCTCACTGTTAAAACCTAATTGAGCCCAAAGAGGAAGGGCTTGAGTTATTCCAGAGTTATTTCCGTCACGACCATCTTCAGGTATAAACCTATTCATTTGTTTTTGTTGATAATCACTATAATCAGTGCTTAATCCTGTTGGACTCTTAGTATCTACTCTTCCACCTTCTAAAATTGCTTTAGCTTGCTCTTCACCTAAATCTGTAAATGTAGTTTTAGTTCCAGGTTTTGTTGTTGTATCTGCATATCCTAGAGCTTGTAAATCTCCTAGCACTTCAGCATAAGCTTTTGGATCGGTTTCTGCTAGATTTTCTAAATATTGTTCTCTTTGGAATGCATTATTTAACTGAGCTAATTTACTATTGGATAAACCACTTAAAGTTCTTCCTAAAATACCTTTACTAAAAAAACTTTTTACACTATCAAAAAAACTTGGTTTTGTTTTTGTTTCTATATTTGGTTTAGGTGGTGGAGCTTTTGGTTTAGATGTAGGTATATTTGTTTGTCTCTGTTGTTTTGCGTAATTTTCGGCTCTTGCTCTATTACCAGAATCAGTTCTACCTGCTCTTTGATTATCTTCTCTACTTCCACGTGGATCTCCCCCTCTATCTCCAGCACCTCCACCATACTGTCCTGAAAAATAACCTTGCCTTAAACCATCTTTAGATGGTTTAACTATACTAAAACTTATATCTTCCATGGTACCACCATTTCTTAACATCTGTCTTACCTGTTGTGCTCTTGTGATTGCCATCGTTTTATTATACTATAATTTTGTATCTCCTCCAAGTGGTAAAGCTTCTACAATTACTTTAACATCTCTTTTAATGTCATCAGCTACGGTATCAGTGTTTGAATCCTGTACGTCTTGCATAGCTTCTGCGTCTGAGTTATATTCTTGTCCTGTTTTTATATTAGTTAATGTAACTTCTGTTTGTGGTGTTATAATTTTAACTGGTTTACCGTTTATTACTTCTATTCTATATGATGCTTCTGTTTCTATAAATGACATATTAATCCCTATTTATTTCTAATATTGATGCAATTACGTGTAATTCATTTGCATCTGATGCCTGTGCCTTTAATACCTCATTTTCTTCTAAAATTAAAGGGTGAGTTAACAGTTCTGTTGTTGCTTTTGAGGCTATTGATTTGTCTTTAAATAAACTAAATACTGCTGCTGCAGCGTTTGTTATAGTAAAAGTTATATCACATCCTGATCCAGCATCTTCAGATACTATAATACTTTTGATTATAGCTCTAGAATCAGATGGTGCTGTGTATATCGTAGTATTGTCTGTGGTAGTTAGATCTACTTTTGCATTTTTATATATATTAGCCATTGAACCAACCATACCTTTCTTGTTCTTGTTTTAACTCATCTAAAAATGTAGAATTTAATTGATCTTTCATAATAGTTAAAGCTCTGTTAATTTGTTTTTGATTAGACACATCATATTCTGTTTTTGGTTCTGGTATTCTAATATTTATCTTAGCCATTATCTACGTCCATCTGGTTGTACATCTAAACGAAGTGTGCCAAATCTCCAGGATTCACCACTATCATCGTTTTCTATTTTAACGTTTATAAATCGACCTCTAGCTCTTGTATCTTTTTTAATTGTAGTTGAGTCTACTGTAAAAGGACTCAATGTTGTTGTAGTATCTGATTGTTGAGGATATCTTTTTATTCCTAAACTTACTTTTGCATTACCAATTAATGTTTTAAAATCTGGTATAAATCTTCTCATAGCTAAAAATACTTCACCTGCAACTTTAGGACCACTAGCTCTACCTTGTGCATTTCTTTGTCTCTGTTCTAAATCAATATCATATGATTTTACAAATGATGAAACTATAGTAGTGGATCCATCTTCATTAACTTGATCTGTTCCTACTTCATGTTCAAAGAATTTGGTTTGACCTAAACCACTTTGGCCTATAACATCTGGAAAAGTACCATTAGATGAACTGTCATATTTTGTACCATAAGGCTTTGGATATACGATAGCATCAATCCAAGAGGTTCTTGATTCTGTTCCTGTATACCACACACCACCTTTCATAGGTTCACCATAATTAAATACAACATACTTGTCATTAAAACTAGATCCTTGTGACGGATAATACCAAACAACTTCTGTAAATAGGTTATTAATACCTGCTGCAACTTGTTGTCCTTTTGTCGTGTCAAAATTATCAAATACAAAATCTTCTACACTACAAGGTAATGATTTAACTGTACCATCAAACATAAAAAAACCATTTGGTGATAGCCAGAAAGCTGCACCATCTATTTCAACAACTGCATTCTTACCTATTAATCCACAGTTAGTACCAACTTGTTCAAAACCAAATGTAAATGGTGCACCTACAAATTTCATTGTGTACAATGCATTATCTGTAAATACTAGAATCGTTTCTTTTGCTTTAATTGCACCTACAATTTTTGTACCATCTTGTAATCTAAAATCACCAGCACTGTTAATTGCAGTTGCTGTGTAATCATTTATATCCTCTTGATTTGAAAATCTTATAAACATATCATCTTGTGTTGTTTCATCTCCGATAGTTGTTTCGGTTCCTAAATGACATAAGTGTCTTGTTGTTGGTGATACAAGAGTTAATCTTGATGCTGTTGGATTAGATGCTGTAGAAAAACTAGAAGTAGTTGTAGCAGCTCTTACTGTTGTTGGCGCTGCAGCTCCTGCATTCCATGTAAATGTTTTACCATTTCCTATAGTTGCAATTAACACTTGACCAAAATTATCAAGACTCCACAGACCAGGTTCTAATATTACCTGAGAAGCTTTTACAGCACTTCCAAAACCAGCAAAGTTTGAAGCATCGGTAACAGCGTCTAAATTTGAATGCGCTTGACCGTTTGATGTACCAAAAGTTGCAGTCCCAAAAGCACCTCTAGTAATACCTGTTAAAGTGTTTGTGCCTTTTCCAGTATATGTAATTAACTCATTTCCAACTGCTATAGTCCCTGTTGTAGGAAGACCAGAGTTTGATGTAACATTAACAACAGTTCCTGATCCACCTGTACCTGCAGTATCTGCAAGTAATGCACCATTTAAAGTTGTTGTAAATGGACTTTGAACAGTTCCACCATATTGACCTATACCAAAACCATAACCATAAGATTGTGCAGCAGGACCAACTCTTTCATAAGGAATAACAGAACAAGATCCTCCACCTGCAGAACCTGATGTGGTTTGTGTACCTGTTACGATTGCGATCAAAGATGAAGTAACTTTAGTTACTTGAAATAATTTATCTTCAAAAGCAGCATTTGTTAAACCTATACCACCTGGTACTGTTACATTATCTAATAAAATAATATCACCAGATTCTAAATTATGATTAGATGAAAATGTTAATGATACTTCTTGTGTTCCATCTTGAGCAGACATTACAACACTTCCTATTGTTGCTTTGATAGGTGTTATATCAAACAATTGTCCTTCAAAGTATAATAATAAAAATTTATCGGTTCCAATAGCTACATACCTGTTTCCTTCTAAATCAACAAAAGCATGTTGTTTTCTAGCGACACCAACAATAGTGTCTGATATTAAAGAAGACCAACCACCAACTTTTTCTGGTAGACTATATCTAAACCTTACATTGTCAGAGTCTACCCATCTATTCTCTGCGCCTGCAGTTGTATCTTGTTTATCAATCCCTGGAAGAAAATTATATTCAATAAGGGCCATGATCCGTGCTCCTTATGCCGTGTTAGTTTTGTAAGCCCAGCCTCTTGTTGCATCCACATACACTAATGCAAAAGCTTGACCGTTAGTGGTTAGTGTTAGGTTTGATGTACCTGTATTTATTGGTTGACTGTTTCTGTTAACAATCAAATTGTTAGAGTTAAAAGTTCCTCTTGCATCAATAAATGTAACCTCTGATCCCACTGCTGGTGATGCAGGTAAAGTTACAGTAATTGGGTTAGCTGTTGTGTTTGCAAATATTTGATCACCATCCACTGCTGTGTATGCAGTAATTGTTGAAGAGTTTAAAGTTACATAACCTTTGTTACGAATACCAAGACTAACATTTGTACCATCTGAATAAACTAATGAAGTAGATCCTATAGGCAGTACAACTCCTGATCCAGATACTGTTTTAACTGTAATAGTATATAGTGCAGAAGTACCTCTTGTTGTTGCATCTTCAAATACTATAATTCTTTCGGCTCCATCTGGTATAGTTACATTTCTATTTGCACCTAATGTACCTGTTAGTTTGATGTATATATTCTTACCATTAGAAGTTGCACCATTATCAAGTGCTAAAGCCAGATCTCCTGATGCTAATTGTGCTGATGATAAATAACCTGAAGATAATTGTTCTAAAATTTGTAAGTTTGTATTAGTAATTGTTCCCCAAAGACCTGCTTTTTCACCTGTAGTGACAAGTTCTAGTTTTGAGTTTGTTGAAAAAGTTGATGCCATAATTCTCCTAATACGGGTCTATTGGTACCCAAACTTGATTGACTCCTGGATCAATATCATTCCAAGTAATAATACCCGCGTCTTTTACTGTTAGCGTCATCGGTACACCAGTTGGTGTTACGTTTGCAGCCGCTGTCACTGTAACACTTCCTGTGCCAATGGTCAATTGATTTCCTGTAACCGAAACGTTGGCTGCCGCTGTTACTGTGATTGTGCCTAAACCTAAAGTAAATGGTGTAGCTGTAGGTGTTACATTTGCTGCACCACTAATTGTTAATGATCCAAAACCTAAAGTTAAAGGATTACCTGATGGTGTTACAAGAGCTCCTGCTAGTGCAGAAGAACTACCAACCGCAAGAGTTAATGCATTAGCGGTTACATTAACAGTAACGTTAGGGTTAAAGAACGATGTCGATAATGGAGCACCGGATATAGAAGTCAGGCCGAGCATGGTCTATGCTCCTGTCAATGCTTTTATCTCAGCGTCGCTTAATCCTAGATCTTTGAGTTTTTGTTTACCTGAAGCTGAATCTGTTTCTTTTTGTGCAGCTTCTTCTTCAATAGTAGGTAACTCTGCCATCTTAGCTTCTATATCAGCTTTAGAAATAGGTGTTGTTCCTTCTAGCCAAGTTATCTGATCCAAATCATTTGCATTAAGTGTAAATTTTGCATTTGGATTTATTTTTAATATTGCTTTTTCAATCATTATGCTTCTATCTCCATAACTGTTATTGTGCTGTCTCCAATATCTGCTGATCCACTATCCCAACGTTGATTTACTTTTGCATTATTTCCAGAATTAGAAAGTATTTGTAATTTATAAGTAGTTGCAGAAGTTGTTGATGGAGAATCTAAATATGAACAAGACATAGAACTTCCAAAAGCACCAGAAGAACCATAATCTGCATAATCTTGAAAAGATTGTATTCTACTTGAATCTCTAAGAAGTGTTAAATGATTTGGAGCATCTTCACTAGACATATAAACAGTTGCTACTATGTAAATTTTATTGCTTGATGAAGCTGGAGTTATTGAAACAGATAATCCAGTAACATCAACAAAACTTGTAGATGTTGTTGAAAACGCATCTGTTTTGTTTGCACTAACAGTTTGCAAAACTTTACCTTTTGTAAAACTAGTTGCACCTGTACCACCATTAGCCGTGGGCAATGTTCCTGTAACATTGCTTGCTAAGTTTAATGATTGATTTAGTCCTAATCTAGTTAATGCCATAATTTATCCTATTCTATAATTTTGTATCCCATAAAACTTGTTCTTCCATTGTCTGCTTGAAGAATAGCATTACCACCATTAACATCTTGTATGTAAGCATATAATTCTATCGTGTCACTAGCAGATAAATCAAAAAGACCGGATATAGGAACTGTTACTTCTCTCACATTACCACCTCCAGCTGAGGTTTGTTGAAATTTTGTTGATTTTATTTCAGAACCATTTTTATATATATATGCAATAGTTTGTTCCCCATCTTGACCAACAGAACCATAATCGGCTGTTATCATTCCCTCTATATAATATTTTCCACCTTGACTACTTGGTACTGTAAAAGTTGTTCCATCAAATGCAGTAGCACTATCTAATTCGTCATTTGTCATACCAGTAACTTTTGTAGCTGTAGCTCTTGTTAATGTTGCATCAGCAGCTAATTCACCATAAAAGAAAGGAGTGTTAGCCACAGCAACACCATCTTTATTTAATGTTCCTATAACATTTGTCGTGTCACCAGATGCACCGATAGTAATCGTGTTACTACTTTCGTTGATAATGTTATTACCGTCTGCGTCTTGTATGTTATCTGCTTTTAATATACTTGTCATAATTTATCCTAAATCAATAATTTACATGCGCTAAAGTAAGCTCCTTCAGATTCTATATTAAATGCCGATCCAAAGCATTTTACATAAACCTCTATATAATCTCCAACGCTTAAATTTTCTATTGTTGTTACTTCTTCATTATTTGTTCTTGATGCATGTAAATCATCTCCAGCAGTAGCCGTTTGACTTTCAGTTAAAAAAGAACCATTTTTATAAAGTCTACATGTCTTTCCAGAATAAGAACCAGATGCTCTAGTGTGAGTGTGTGCAATAATTAAATATTTACCAGCTTCTCCACTAGGAACGGTAAACCTATAGTTTGAGCTATGATCGTAGCAAGAACCCTCATCGAAAGTTTCAGTATTAAAAGCAACTTTTTGATTTGTTTCAGACGAAATACCATCCTGATCTGCTGACATAGTAGCTCTAAAAGCTGGTTGCATAGAACCAGAAGTAAAACCTGTAGCTGTTCCAGAGTTTGTAAGTGTGCAGCCTGAAGGAATAGAAATAGTCTCTCCAGATTGACCAATAGTAATAGTCCCTGATCCACTGCTCGTTTGTATATTCGATACTTTTAATGTTCCGTTTGCCA
>CAACVD010000743.1_pt1 | contig 15751 bp, 16 predicted proteins | sample 2381771 | NCBI WGS metagenome assembly CAACVD01 (sample SAMEA5211965, study PRJEB30684) | marine metagenome | biome: Marine; feature: Epipelagic; material: Water | collected 2015-10-15 | depth 15 m | reverse complement strand
AAAGACCAATGTTTAGAAAAGGCGGAGAAGTTATGGAAGGTATCATGACGGGTATCAAGCCTAGACAAAATTATAACTTAGCTGGAAGAGTAGAAGACTATAAAAATGTTTTAAGATCTGCATCAGCAGGCCCTGGAAGTTCAGATCCTTTAGCAAGATTTTTAATTGAAACAGGTCAAGGTTTGGTTGGTGGTGCAGGAGCTGATAGAGGAAGTAAACTAGCAGAGATAATTGGTGCAACAGAAAAGCCAACACAAAATCTTTTTGCGGCATTAGATAAAAAAGCTGCACAAGAAAAATCAATTGGATTACAAGCTGGGATGTTAGGTATTAAAGGTCAGCAAGCTATAGATATAGCTAAAGCTAAAAGCAAAGATAAATTTCAAAAAGAATTTTCTCGTGATAGACAAGAGTTTGAATACCTAAAAGAATTTACAAAAGAATCTTCAAATATAAGAAAAAATATAAAACAAATATTTCCTCAAGCAATGGCTAAATTTATTGCTAAAACAAGTAAAGATTTAGATCAAGTAGAGGCATTTAAAGGCGGAAATGTTTTAATTTATCCACATGAGGTTAAAAGAAATAAAGTACAATTTAATGCTGACGAAATGATACCAGGCACTCTTTATTTTAGACCTGATCAACAAAACAGTATGTTTCAAAGAGATCCAGAAAATCAAGTAATTATTCAATACAATATATTCACAGGTGAAAAAATAAAAGAAATACCGATAGGAGGTTAGGCGTATGGCATACGATCCAATCCTTGAAGCTTTAAATCCTACAGGCAAAAAAGAAAGTAAACCAGGGCAGATAAACGATATTAATGAAGCCTATTCTGGCGCTGAAGGCGACAATGAAATATCATCATTAGAATCAGCATTAGCTGGTATAGCTTCAGGTATTATTAAAATACCAGAAGGTTTTGTTTCATTAGGTGCAGAACTTTTAGACTTTTCGGGCATGACCAATAATGCAGCTGCAAGAGTAGAATCTGCATTTGATACTATAAATATATTTGAAGAAACAGCTGAAGCAAGAGCATCAGGTAAAATAATACAAGCTTTAGTTCAAATAGGTGTACCTGCAACAGCGGGCGCAAAGATTGCAAGTAAGCTTGCAACCAAAGCATTAAAAGCTAAAAAAGCAGGAACATACGTAAATCTAAAAGGTAAGAATGTTAGAAAAGGTATGGAGAAAGTATATAAATTAAATGATGCGTCTAGAGCAAAACGTTTTGCAGCTGGTGTCGTGGGTGGAGCAACGGGAGAAGTATTTGTTGCAGATGCTGAAAAGATAGGAACAATAGGTGATGCTTTTGATATTGGTCCTACACAATTAGATTTAGACGAATCACAAGATCCACAAGAAGATGCAGGTAGAAAATTATTAAACAGGCTTAAGTTTGGCGCAGACTCTGTAATGTATTTTCCATTTATATATGGTGGTACAAAAGCAATAGGTAAAGTTGCACAATACGGAAAAGATTTAGCGTTTAGTTCTTCTAAGATAAACAAAACAATTGATACAGCAGCTGGCATAGTTAGACCTACATCAGGTAAACCTGAAGCTATGTTCTTAGCAAAAAACGCTGAAGAAGCTAGAAAAGCAGCAGATTCTAATTTTGCTATGGAACAAGTAAAAAGAATAGATAAAGAAGTTGGTAAAATGTTCCCACCAATTAAAACATTTTTTAATAAAACATTAAGAGAAAACAATAAGAAGGGACAAGATCAGTTTTACAAAGATCTAAAAGAACTTATGTTTGAGGGAGATCTAACTAAAAAAGTAGGTAATACAGCTACATATAAAAAAGTTTTAAAACAAATGAAAAACGGTGGATTAAATACTAAATCACAACAAGTTGTGTTTGACGCTATTTACAACTCTAGACAAAAGTTTGCTTCATTATTAGAGACTATTAGACAAGGTAGCACTGGTGCAATAACTTTACCTAAAAGTGTAAAAAATATGCCTGGTCTTATGGGTGATAGAGTTAAGTTAATGATAGGTAGTACCTACAAAGTATTTTCTAATCCTTACGTAGATAGTCTAGCTGGATACAAACCTGCAGATGAAGCTATAAATAAAGTAAAAGCTATTTTAAAAAGACATGCAAAAAAACATGGTAGAGATTTATCAGAAGATCAACTTAATTATCGTATTAATGAAATATTAAATCAAACTACAAAATTTTCAAAAGGCACACAAATGCCGTCTTTTAGAATGACTGATGTTACTCAAGCAGCAAAAACTCCTGATGTAACAAAAAGTTTTGTGCAAATACTATCAAAGAAAAATAGAAACGGCGTAGAAGCAACAGAAATTATAGGTAAAGGTAGTAAAGCATTTAGAGAATTATTTGGTGAGGTTGATGACGCAAGACAATCTATATTTAATGGTGTAGGTTTACTATCTAATCTAGCAAGTAGATCTAGATTTATTGATGATGTACTAGAAGCAAACGACAAGGCTTTAGAAACGGGAACTAGAAAATTATTTTACGCAGATAAAAACGAAGCCATTAAACAATTAGGCGCAGGTGGTTTAAATAAAATTGTAGCATTAGATGATGCTTTAGAGGGAATGTTTAAAAATGGTGTGTTAGTAAACAGATTAAAAGGTTTACATACTACACAAGAAATAGCAGATGCTTTTCAATCTGTTAATAAATTAAGTAATTTTTTTGTTGGACCGTATGATACTAAATTTGCAAAAGGTTTATCGGACGCTTACAAATATGTGTTCTTGTATCCTAAAGCTGGAGCACAAGTAGCAAAAACAGTTTTATCACCAACAACACACATAAGAAACTTTTTAAGTGCTTCTTCGTTTTCTATAGCTAATGGTACTTTATTTGCAGATCCAAGACTAGTAGCAAAAGCAATGAAGGAAGCAGCTAAAACTGTTCAGTTTGGGTTACGTTCACCGGAAGGTATGAGAGAGTATAGAAAACTTTTAAGAGGAGGAGTGGTAAATACCAACACTAAGATGGGTGATTATCAAGCTTTGTTAAAAGATCTAGAGTTAAACCCTGACGGTGGTTTTACAACAAGCACATTTAAAAAAATGTTAAGACGTTTAGCTAGATTAACTAAACCATTTCAAGAGTTATACACTTTAGAAGATGATGTATATAAAATTTATAATTATCATATTGAAAAAGCTAGATTAGGTGCAGCTTATGCAAAAGCGGGTATTAAAAAATCAACTGATGCAATAGAAAATGAAGCCATGGATATAGTAAGAAACACTGTTCCAAACTATGCATATGTTTCTGATATTGTAAAAGGATTACGTGCAACACCATTTGCTAACTTTGCTTCTTTTCCTGCTGCAATCATGACAAGTGCAACAGGTATAGGTGCAAGAATATTTAAAGAAATGAAACACTCTAAACCAACAAAAGGTGGAAACATGTCTCCTGTTGTTTTTGAGATAGGAAAAGGTTTTGTTAGAAATGACAATCCACTTTACGGTATAGGTATGAAAAGAGTAATAGGATCTGCAACAGCCATGGGTGGTATTGGTGTAGGTCTTACAGCAGGATTTCAAGCTTTGTTTGGCACAACAGATGCACAAGAAAAAGCATTAGATAGATGGGTAGCACCATATGAAGTTGGTGATAAAAAATTAATTTCTTATGATGAGGATAAAGATGGTAAGAAAACTTATTACTATCAAAACTGGAGTGCTAACAATGCTTATGATTATTTAGAAACACCCTTTAGAACTATGCTACGAAAGGTACAAGAAGGAATAGAAACCGAAGAACAGTTATCTAAAGGATTGGTAAGAGGTATTTCTGATGCGTTTAGTAAATCAATAGAACCTTTTGTAACAGAATCCATTGCACCAGAGGCTATTATAGATATTTTTATTAGAGAAGGTGTAACAAGAGAAGGTAAAAGATTATATACAGAGCAAACACCTCTTGAGGATAAAACAAGAATTATAATAAAACATATTTTAGATACACAAGTACCTTTATCTAAATCTCAAATGACTAGATTGTTTTATGCCTATCAAGGATTACCCGCTCCAAAATCAGGGCAAGTTTATGATATTGAAAAAGAACTACCTGGCTTATTAGGTTGGAGATTAATTAAGATAGATCCTATTAGAGGTTTAGATTTTAAAATAACAGGTTACGACAAAGCAAAAAGAGGAGCTACTAGAGAATTTACAGGGGGAGATACTAGATTGTTATCAAGTCCTGCTACAAAGGATGAGGTTATAAGACAATTATTTGTTACTCAAAAATCTTTGTTTGAAGCTCAACAAAAAATGCACTTGGACTTAGAGGCAGGCAGAGAATTTGATATGACAGATGATGATTATGTTGAAGTATTTGAAAAAAGATTAAGATCACAAAACGAGTATGTGCCTTTTCTTGAAGGTGTGTTTATGCCTTATACACCATCGCAAAACATAGCCAAAAAATTTATTGAAAAAACAGAAGAGTTTCAAAGAGCTAACCCTGGTTACACAAATCCTTTTGAAGAAGCGCTTCCTGTAATTTTTGATATGATAGAACAAATGCAAGATGCTGATTTAAGTAAAGAATTTAAATTTAAACTATCTGATTTTGGTGTTGACGAAAAAGCTCCAACAGGAGGTAATGATCCTATCTTAGATTCTCTTGGTGAAATGCCACAACCAAACCCTTCTATAATACAAACGGCACAAGCCACACCAAATGTTATGCAAACTGGCTTGACACCCACAGAGAGTGCTTTATTATCAGAAGAGGAGAAGATGATTAAACTTAGAGATAGAGGATTAGCATAATGCCATTAAGATTTAGTGTAACAGAAGAACCACAATTTGATTTCAGAGGTGTACCTATGATACCTGGAACTGATGTAATGCAAGGTTCAGTATTTAAGGATTTTTTTGATCAGTATCCAGATCCTACAGGTATTAATCAAATCTTTTCACCAAACATGATTTACGATGCTAATCCAGGTTTTATAAATAGTTTAGAAGATGAAAGTAATAATCAAAATGACATGAACCTTATAGAATCCTTTCAAAATTTTTTTACAGATCCCTCTAAAAATACACAAAGGGGTTTATTATCTCTTGCGTTAACAGGTAACCCAATAACTGGAGCTTTGTCATTTTTTGCGCCAAGCATTGTTCAAGGTCTTTCTAATGCAGGCGGCGGTATTATGAATGCATTTAAAAATTTTGCTGATAAAAGAGCAGGAAGATTAGATATAACTCCTGATTCAGCTATTACAATAGGTAGACCACAAGGTGCAGCAGAGGGATCGGACGCTGGCTTTGAAAACACACAAACAAATGAGAGTTTTAATGCAGACGCTAATTTAGGGACATCAGATTACTATGGTTAAAGACAACGCACTACAACGAATAGACTCACACGAAAAGCTCTGCAGAATTATGCAGAAACAAACTCACGACAAAATTCAAAAATTAGAAAATCAAATTACTAGAGTAGAAAGAATATTATTAGTATCTATGGGAGCAGTCATTACAGGTATGGGTGGTGTTATTTTAGTTTTATTACAAAAACTTTAATCTTCTCTATCGTCGTGCCAACGCTCGTTAATTTTACTGGCCATCCAGTAAGCTACTGGAATACATAATATAAAAGTTATTTCTGCTGCTCTTAAAACACTTACATCCCAAAGTTTATATACAATGTGATGAATCATTATGGGTGCAAACGCGCCAACACATAATAGTATAGCCATTCTTATGTAGTAGGGGTATCTCATATCCAAGATTTTAAATCTTCTCCCATAATTTCTGACGCAATATTAACTTTATTACGTAAAGAGGTTACAATCTTTGTATCAATAGTGTCTTCAGCAATTAAATCAATATAAGTCATAGGTTTTTCTTGACCTATTCTATCTATTCTTGCTTCTGATTGCATCCTTTTTTCTAGGTCATAACCATTAGAATAGTAAATCATAGTTGATGCACCGGTAAGAGTAATTCCATAACCACCTGTCTGAGGTGTACCCACAATAAATCTAACAGCATTTTTAGGATCCTGTATTTTTTTAATAGCTTTTTGCCTGTCGTCTGTAGAAGTATCACCATAATAAGTCACTACCGTATTTTCGCCGTATTTTTTTGATATAGCCTCTACAATCTTTTTAATATCATATCTATAGTGAGCCCATATAACAGCTTTGCCTTCCATTTCTTCTAGTACATCCATTAACTGATTAATACGATTGCTTTTAATATCTTGAACGGTGCCATCGTTAGCTGTAAAATGGCCACAAGTAATTTGATGTAATCTCATAAGCTGTGTGATAACAGTTGCTGACGTAACCATCTTACCATTTAAAAATGCAATAGCCTCTTGTTTCATTTGTTTGTATACTTTTTTCTGTTCGTCAGTTAGTTCAACAGTTCTTTTTACAAAAGTCTTTTTAGGTAAATCTAAACAATCATCTTTTAATACACGATAAGAAAAAGGTTTTAGTTTTTCTGATAGTTCTGCAAGATTTCTATACCCAACAACAATTTCTACAGATCTACCTGATACATTTATTTTTCTACAAATAGCGTATCGTGTTCTAAATACGTAGTAAGACGATTGATCTAATAAGAAAGGATCTAGAAACTGACATTGTGAATATAAATCTAATGGTGATTTAGTTACAGGAGAACCTGTAAGTATTCTTCTATACTTTGTATGTTTACTTAATTTTAATATACTCTGTGTTCTTTTAGCTGATGGGTTTTTAATTGTAGTAGACTCATCCACGCCCATTAAAGTTTTGTGACTAGCTAAAAATTTAGCTGCAAACTCTACACCTTTTTTAGTAGAGAATGCTTCTACATTCATAATTAGTATGTGAAGTTCTGCACCTGTAGAGAACAAAGGTTTTAAATCTTTATCATCAGGCTTAGTTTTCCACAGTCCAACTTTCTTTTCTATGTAATCAGGCATGTGATTTGGTATCTCTTGGTCAAACCAGTTTTTATAAACACCTTTAGGTGCTACTATTAATGCACCATCAATTTTACCTGCGTTATAAAGCATAGCAATATTATCAATCAATACCTTTGATTTACCCGTACCCATCTCCATAAAGTAAGCAAATACTTCTTTATCCCACGACATTTTAAGGGCTTTATCTTGATGAGCAAAAGGCTTGCTTTTATATTTGTAATGCATATTATATTTTAACTTTCTATTGGAAGCATATAATATATATGCTATAAAATGTCAAGAAGGATATATTATTAATGTCAACAGTCTTTGTTATACAAGACATACCAGGATCTAAAATAGGTACACCTAAAATTAATATTATTGGTGCTACACAATTTGGAACTTTAAAAGTATTGTTACCAGAGAATTCTCAAATTATATTAAGTCCTACGTATGTAGTGACTACATTAAAACAAAAATTAAAAGAATATAAAGAAGATGATTATTTATTATTAACCGGAGATCCCGCTATAATCGGGGTAGCCTGTTCTATCGTATCAGATATTACGAATGGTAAATACAACCTACTAAAATGGGATAAACAAGAAAGGCGTTATTATCCAGTTGAAATTGATTTATATAAGACTTGACAATAATATAAAAACCTATATATAGAAAGGCAAGAAAGTTATGACAAAAATAGATTTTGAAAATGATAGAATGCAATCTGTTGAGCAGATAGATTCAGCTAAAAGATTGTCGGATAAAATTTTAGAACTTAAAGATATAGAAGATGAGATTGCAAATGCAGAGCACTCTTTAAAAAAATTAAAAGAAAAAGCAAAAACAGTTTCAAGCATAGAAATCCCAGCGATGATGGATGAAATGCAGATTACAAAATTAAAGCTAAAAGATGGTGAAGCCGTAGAAATAAAAAAAATATACGGTGCATCTATTCCTAAAGATAAGCAAGAGGAGGCTTTTACATGGCTTCGTAACAACGGTCTAGGTGATATTATTAAAAATGATATTACCGTTACCTTTGGTCGTGGCGAAGATAACAAGGCAGCATCATATGCTGACCTTGCAAAAGGTCAGGGATTTGAGCCAGTTCAAAAGATTGGTGTAAATCCTATGACCTTAAAAGCACTGGTCAGGGAGCGACTTGAATCCGGAAAAGAAGTTCCCGAGGACCTGTTCAAACCGTTTGAAGGTAACCAAACTAAAATAACAAGGAGAAACTAGAAATGAGTGACGCGAAACAAGTGACCACTAAAAAAGAAAACCTACCATCTGCAGGTTTATTTGAGGCAGATGCACAAATGGGTTTTGAGAATGTGAAGACAGATAGTCTGGCTCCACCAATTCTTAAACTCTTACAGAACGGATCAGCGGAAGCACAGAAACGTAATCAAAATTATGTAGAAGGCGCAGAACCTGGTATGTTCTTAAACACTGTTACGAAACAGTTATATAATGGTGATAAAGGAATACATGTTATTCCGTGTTACTATAGATTAGAATACCAGGAATGGGCAGATTATGGCACTGGGTCAGGTAGACCAGAGAACATATATCCAGACTCATCTGATGTTCTAGATAAAACCACAAAAGGACCTGATGGCAAAGACAGATTACAAAATGGTAATTACATTTTGACTGTTGGTCAGCACTTTGTAATTATAAAAGGTGATAGAGGTTCTGAAACTGCGATGATATCAATGAGTTCATCTCAGGGTAAAGTTAGTAGGAAATGGAACTCCATGATGAAGTCTATTAGTTTAGATGGAAAGAATGGACCCTACACCCCACCATCGTTTAGCCACATATACAAATTATCTTCTGTATTAAATACAGGCAAAGGTAATCAATGGTATGGCTACAACATAGAAAAAGTTGGGACGTTAGAGGATGCTAAGATGTATGAACGAGCGAAGAAGTTCTACTCTAGTTTTGCTAACAGAGGCTAATAACAAGTTTTGGGGACGTAGGAATCCATGCCAACGTCCCCGAAAGCATAGTGGTGATGACAGACGTAGATAAATTTATAAATATATTTGAGGGTTCGTATAGTGCATACGGTCAAACTAGAAAGACAGATGAGTTTGATGAAAGAGGAAAGCACAAAACAAAATCTTTTATAATAAAACAAAGACCAACTAAGCAAATGTTTACAGATCATTTGTTAGGTAAAGATCCTGCTCTTGGTATCATTCCCATTAACGAAGAAAATAAGTGTAAGTGGTCTTGTATAGATATTGATTTATACAACGGCTTTGACCACAAAGAATTAATTAGAAAGATAAAAGAACATAAGTTTCCATTATTAGTGTGTAGATCTAAATCTGGGGGTGCGCACGTATTTTTATTTACAGATAAGTTTGCACCTGCAGCATTATTCAGAAGTAAACTAAAAGAAATGGCAGCCAAACTAGGTTATGCTAATGCAGAAATATTTCCAAAGCAAAATAAAGTAGACATGCAGAAGGGTGGCACAGGTAGTTTTTTAAACTTACCTTATCACAACGCTTCATTGTCAATGAGATATGCAGTTAAAGATGATGGGTCGGCTATGGATATAATCCAATTTTTTGAAACGCATGATAAAGTAAAACTAACAGAAGATCAACTCTCTAAATTAACCATACAAGAAGAAAAAACAGTTGACAACTTACTTAAAGGTGCTCCACCATGTTTAGTTACAATTGCAAAACAAGGAATACCAAATGGCCAAAGAAATAATGCGATGTATAACTTTGGTGTTTACACAAAGAAAAGATTTCCTGATCAATGGCAAACACAAATATTTAAATATAATGATGCTTATTGTAAACCACCGTTAGATAAAAAAGAAATAGATACATTAATAAAATCAATTGATGGCAAAGAATATAATTATAAATGTAAGGATGAGCCTATTGCTTCTTTTTGTAATTCTAAAAAATGTGTTCTACAAGAGTTTGGTGTTGGAGATGGAGTTCCAGAAGTAGAAATAAAAGAGATACAAAAGTATGATTCTGATCCACCTTTATATTATGTGACTGTTGGTGATGAGCAAGTTGAAGTAGAATCACAAGACTTACATGAGCCGGATAGATTTTCTTTAAAATGTTTAGAACAAATAAATCAAGCGATGCCTCCTATCGGCAAACTTATATGGAGAAAGGTAATAAACAAATTATTAAAAGACACCATACCTTTAGAAGCTCCGGAGTCTACTAAGATAGACGTGCAATTAAAAGAATTACTAGCAGACTATATAAATAAAATACCAGGTAAAGATTGGAAAGATATACTAAGAGGTCTGTCTTATACAGAAGATGGCATAAGTTATTTTAAATTTAAAGACTTTTGGAAGTATTTAGTTAGAACTAAACTATGGCCTGACAAACAATATTCAAAACAAAAAACAGCTAGAATGTTAGAAACACTATTTGATGCAGAAGAAATACCAGGAAAAATAAATAACAAGAGTGTTAGGTATATGTCTCTACAGACAATTAAATTAGATAAACCAAATACAAGAAGAGAGAAAATGAAGGAAGTTCCTTTTGCATAGAATAATAATACCAGGACCACCTGGCACAGGTAAGACACATAGACTTATGCATTATCTTGATGAAGAATTAAAAAAGACTGACCCTGAAAAAATTGCATACATAGCTTTTAGTAATGCTGCAGTAAAAGTAGCTAGGGAAAGAATACCAAATGATAATGTTTATGTAAGCACCATGCACTCTATGGGGTCACAAGAATGTGGTATCAATACAAAAACACAGTTATTAAAGAATGAGAAATGGAAAGGATTTAAAAACTATTCTAGACTTTGCGCAGACTTATCTTTTGAATCACGTATAAATGTAAATGGTTATGTAGAACATGTGAACCCACATATGAAAATTATTGAGTTTGCTAGAAATAAAAACATATCATTAGAAAGAGCAGCTGTTGAATTAGATTTACATTACACAACAGACATATGGTTAACAGAACAAATTAAAGCAGATCTAGATACATACAAAGAATCAACAGGTATGATTGAATATGCTGATATGATTTCCAAGTTTGTCGAGGAGGACAAGTGTCCACCACTACATGCAGTCTTCCTCGATGAAGCCCAAGATCTAAGTCCTTTGCAATGGAAAATGTTTTTTTATATAGAGAGTAGGTGTGATCGATCTTATATTGCAGGAGATGATGATCAAACTATTTATACATTTCAAGGTGCTGATCCAAAAGTATTTATAGATTTAGAGGGTGAAGTAGATGCACAGATACAATCACGTAGGGTCCCAAGAGTAATACATAAACTAGCTAGTTCTATTTTTCCTCACATGACAAAACGTTTGGAAAAAAAATGGCTACCCAGAGATGTAGAGGGTGAACTACACACCAATGTAGATTTTGAAAGCATAGACTTTTCAACTGGTGAGTGGTTGATATTGACTCGAACGAATAAAATGTTAGAAAGGTTACGTGAACATTTATACAGAATGAATTACAGATTTGAATCTAAAGCACAGGAGCTACTACCTAGTAAAATGTTAAACGCATATAAAGTTTGGAAGCGTTTGAATGAAGGAGCTTATGTTAATAAAGAAGACGTAAAAGATCTATGGGATTTTCTTACTGTAAAAGATGGACATCTGACTAGAGGTTTTGCTGGTGGTAAAACTTTAGAAGGTATAACATCAGTAAATCTAGAAGAGCTTAGAGCTGAACACGGGTTGCTAGCAGCGGGCGGCTGGGAAATATTAAAATTCCCAGAAGATAGCAAACTATACATAAAAAAATTATTAGAATCAGGCGATAATTTAATGAAGCCTGCAAGAATAAAATTATCTACAATACATAGTGTAAAAGGTGAAGAGAAAGATAACGTTGTTTTGTTTACAGACATAGAAAGAATTATCTATGAGTCAGCAAAAAGAGATGCTGATCCTGAACATCGTACATTTTTTGTAGGTATAACTAGAGCAAAAGAAAAATTATTTATAACTGATCAAGGTTATGAATATCAATATAACATAGGAGTACCAATAATATGACAGATCCAGATGGTTTAGAAAAAGCATTCCCACAATCAAGGCAGGTAGGCGGGAGTCACTATAAAAATTTTCACATTCAGCCGTACGAGTTTATTTCTAAAAATAATCTCTCGTTCTTCCAAGGCTGTGTTGTGAAATATGTTTGTAGATATTTATCTAAAAATAAGGTAGAAGACTTAGAAAAGATAATTCATTATTGTGAATTAGAAATTTTAAAATTAAAAGATAAAAAGAAATAATGTTTACAGTTCAAACTGAATGGGATTGCCCAGAAAATTTTCCTGATTTATCAGGAGAAAAATATATTGCGATTGATTTAGAAACAAAAGATCCAGATTTAAAAGCAAGGGGGTCGGGTGCCATACAAGGTCGAGGAGAGATAGTTGGTATAGCTGTAGCTGTAGAAGGATGGAAGGGTTATTACCCTATCGCACATGAAGGTGGTGGTAATCTAGATAGAAAAATTGTTTTAGAATGGTTTAGAAAAGTTTGTGCAACAGATTCTTACAAAATATTTCACAACGCTATGTATGATGTTTGTTGGATTAGATCTTACGGTATACAAATTAATGGTCACATTATGGATACTATGCTGATGGCATCTTTAATTGATGAGAATAGATTATGGTACACACTTAATAGTATTTCCTTTGATTATTTAAGAGAAGTTAAAGATGAGAAAGCTTTGAAGGAAGCTGCAGAGTCTTGGGGAATAGATCCTAAGAAAGAATTATATAAACTACCTGCAATGTATGTTGGAAATTATGCAGAGAAAGATGCTGAACTTACATTAGAATTATTTAAAGTTTTATCTAGAGAGATAACAAAACAGAATCTTACAAATATATTTGATTTAGAAACACAACTATTTCCATGTTTAATAGATATGAAATTTAAAGGCGTTCGTGTCGATATCGAACGTGCTCATAAGCTGAAACAGCAGTTAAATAAACAGGAAGAAGAACTCCTATTAGCAGTAAAAAAAGAAACAGGATTAGATGTTCAAATATGGGCAGCAAGATCGATAGCCAAAGTATTCGATAAGTTATCATTAACTTACGCCACAACCGAGAAAACAGGGTCACCTTCATTTACAAAAAATTTCCTTTCCACTCATGAACATCCTATGGTTAAGAATATAGCAAAAGCTAGAGAGATAAACAAGGCACACACAACCTTTATAGACACGATATTAAAGCATAATTATAGGGGTAGAATACACGCAGATATTAATCCAATAAGATCTGACCAAGGTGGTACAGTTACTGGTAGATTTTCATATTCTAATCCTAATCTACAACAGATACCTGCTCGTAATAAAGATCTAGGTCCCATGATACGTTCATTATTTTTACCTGAAAAAGATCATAAGTGGGGTTGTTTTGACTACTCTCAACAAGAACCAAGATTGGTTGTGCATTACGCAGCTACAACCGAACCAATCTGTTTTGATAATTCTGTTATAAACATAGTAGAAAAATTTAAAGATGATTCTGTAGACTTCCACCAAACTGTAGCTGATATGGCAAACATATCTCGAACACAAGCCAAGACAATTAATCTAGGATTGTTCTACGGTATGGGTAAAACAAAATTACAAGCAGAACTCGGTTTAAATACAAAACGAGAAGCAGAAGATTTATTTAATCAATATCATGAAAACGTGCCTTTTGTTCGAGACTTGATGAACACAACGTCAAGACACGCACAAACAACTGGAGAGATTGGCACATTGCTGGGACGTAGATGTAGATTTAATAAATGGGAACCAAATCAATTTGGTATGCATAAGCCTATGGAGTTTGAAGATGCAGTTAAGACTTATACACTAAGACATATACGTAGAGCTTTTACATACAAAGCTTTAAATAAATTAATACAAGGATCTGCAGCTGACATGACAAAAAAAGCTATGGTAGATTTATATAGAGAAGGTGTGGTACCACACATACAAATACACGATGAGTTAGATATCTCGGTTGAGTCTGATGACGCGGCAAAAAAAATAATTGATATTATGGAGAATGCTGTTAGTTTAGAAGTCCCTAACAAAGTTGACTACGAATCAGGCAAGACTTGGGGAGATATTTATGGATAATTATGGCTTATTTAAATGCAAACATTCCTGTAGAGTATGCTCAAATAAAAAGAGAATATCTTTATGATCTTAAAAAACATCACGGCGAAGTTGAAGATTGTATTATCTTTGGCATATCATCTATTACAGGTAAGTCGATCTTATTTCACTGCATTATGGAAAATGGAGCTGTCTTCTATCGTCTCCCGATATCTGCGTTCATTCAAAGAGGTTTTAAACCAGAGGACGTTCCTAGGCGTAGACTGGATGAGTTACAGTTATGGAATTGTTTTAGTTACTATCCTGCTGTTACTAATTGGGATATCTTAGAAGGACAAGCCGGTAAATACATAGGAAAAGACAAGAAATGGCACCCTGGTAAATACTTATTTACGGTTGACTTTGCCCATCCTGAAGCTAATATCTTAGATACGGATCATTCAGAGATACCGCACGAGCATAAATGTGCTCACATCATAGCCCTAGACGATGGGAACTATGCAGCACAACCTAATAATAGATGTATATGGGATATACCTTCATTTACAGTGAAAGATAACATCCCAGATTGGAAGGTGCAAACATCTGAATGGAATGTAGAAAACACAAGTAAATGGAAGACCGAAGATACGGACAACTTCTTTTACGAAATTGAGGAGAAGAAACATGATTGAAAAATGTAAAAACATTTGTTGTAAGGTTTGGGACAAGATTAAAGCTGTTTGGAACTGGATCGTGTCAAGATTCGACAGGTAGTTTATGGCCCTAAAAATTTCTGAATCCGCTTCTGTACAAATGCCAATGAAGACGGTTGCCAGTTTGATCGCGATGGTTGCCATCGGGACCTGGGCTTATTTTGGCCTGCACGAAACGCTTAATCAGCACTCAACGAAAATAGAGTTAATGCAAAAAGATTTAGAAGCTAACTCAGAGTTTAGAATTAAATATCCAAGAGGTGAGTTAGGTCAATCAGCTGGAGAAGCAGAACTTTTTATGATTGTAGAACACGTTAGTGGTTTATTAGAAGATGTAGAAGCAGAACTTAAAAGTATGAGAAACAATGCAGTTAATATAGAATTTTTAAAAAAAAGAACTGAGAAGTTAACTGAAGACGTAGAGAAACTAATTAGGAATGGCAATGGACCGAAACACTAGAAAAGTATTACAATATATTTCCGACATGGAAAAACAAGCTAAACAGATGAGCTATGTAAAAGAACTTAAAAAAGAAGTTGAAATAAATGGTACGGGTACACATAAGTACAGAATTAAATACGGACCAAACAAAGGTAAAGTATTAGGATGAAAAAGAAAATTAAATTATCTAAATTTGAATGGGTAAAGAAAAATATAGTTATTATTCCTGTGGTAGCAGCAATACTAGCCGGAACATTTACGTCTATAAGATATGTTTTAAATCTTACAGACACAATTGAAGCAAATAAACAAACTCTTGTAAATATTGAAAGAGATTTAAAGAATCAAAGAGAAAAACTTACAGATACACAAACAAGACTTTCAGCGGCAGAAGCAACATGGGAGATGGCAGAAAATTTATATAGACAATTAGCAGATCAAGTAAGGGAGCATACATATGATATCAAGGATCTTAACAGGTAATCTATTCTGGATTATCTTTTTTCTGATTGTAGCTACATCAGCACAAGCACGTAACGAGTATTTACAAAACGGAACAAA
>CAACVD010000742.1_pt1 | contig 15755 bp, 30 predicted proteins | sample 2381771 | NCBI WGS metagenome assembly CAACVD01 (sample SAMEA5211965, study PRJEB30684) | marine metagenome | biome: Marine; feature: Epipelagic; material: Water | collected 2015-10-15 | depth 15 m | reverse complement strand
TATGGATAAATACAGTTCTGAGGATAAAAGACCAATAGCGAAAAAGGAGAGTTAACATGAAATTACCATTAGAAAAAATAGATAAGGAAGATGTGATGATGTTCTTTGAACTAGATATTGATAATTGTTTGTTGACCAGGAAAGACTTTTGTGAGATTATAGCTAGTTTTATCAAAGACCCGATCAAAACAAGAGATCACTACCTAGAAGAAATCAATCTATACTTTGAAGAAAGGAGCTAGTTAACCATAGAAATCATATACAACGTCATGCTTTTCATTTGGGTTGCATTTAGGACAATCTTCTAGGTGTAACCCTCTCTTTGGTAAGTTTGACCAATAGTATATATTTACTAAATATTTCCTTCCTTTATCATATCTGTACATACCTTCAGTTTCATAAACTCCACATTTCTTACAACATAATAATCCACTTATTTTCATAGTTAACTAACCCCGTTCATTATATGATGGTTATTTGGTTATATTCCTCGTGAAACCAATTCATAAAAACACCTCAAATAACCATATAACCATTAAATACATACACAGGCTCTACTCCATTTCTGCATGGTTAAAACCATAAGAACCATGTGCATTTTTTATTAAATATCCCCACTTAATCATAGTTTTTAAATAGCGTGTTAATTTGTTATTTATATTATAAGTAGTGGGCATCCAACCTTGATCCGCTTCCAAGAAACTCCATATTCTTTTCCGATCAAATTCTTGTTTATTTGTATACAAGTAGAAATCTTTTAATAACTTGATTTCCCATTTTTCATTGGCTTCTACACAATGCAGTTTTTCATTTACAATGACTGCACCTCTTTCAAATAGTACCTCTTCCCGATTCCAATTCAGTTTAAAAGCCATACCATTTAATTCACAATGTTCATCCCTTACCTTTGTAATCTTACCTCTTCGTAAATCTGTTCCTAAAGTGCTATCTCCGATCTGAAATACATTGTGTACATAATTGGTTAAGTGTTTACCCCCATGAATGAGTCCCTTACTTAATATCGGTTCTTCATCATGGTTGCTGCTTTTGTTATGGTGTCCTACCAAAACTATAGAGTTGCCTGTCTGAGTTTTAATTAATTGTATCATCGACAGGATTTGTTGTAAGGCGTTATTATCACTAAGGTCTTGGTTGGTACTCGTATAGATATTATCTACGATTATAACCCCATTTTTAAGACCTACATCCTCTACTGTATCCTTAATCTTCTGCCATTGATCGGTAAACATCATATCATTGTCATCAAATCTTGCTATTTGCACCTTAGTATCTTCGGGGAAGTTGGTTCGTACTGCCTTGACTCGATTCGATAGTTGCTCTAACGAGAGTTCAAACTGGATCAACAATACATCTTTTTTATTCACATGAAATCCTAAAAACTCAGTACCACTTGCAATAGCATACGCCATTTGCAATACAAACCAAGTTTTTCCTACTCCATCTGTTCCCGCCACCAAGCTAACCCCACCTTCGTAAAGGAGATATTGTACGATCGGTTCGGGTGGGGTATTGTATGATGCGGTTAAGTCCGAGGTATCAATAACATCATATCCTCTGCTTGGTAGCTTATATTCAACTGCATTTTGAATACTAGCCTTTAATTCTTTGTATTTATATTCTTCATCTTCCTTATACTTAGTAAACTCATCTCGTATATCGTATCCCTCGGGTAAATATTCACTCCAAGTAGTAATATATACCTTAATTCCTCTGCTTTCAGTCTTAATTCGTTGCGCCAGTCTCTCTGCACCCTCTCGACCTGGCGTGTCATTATCATACGCGATATAGATATACTTAAAATCAAGGATTGGACTTAAATCTTCAGGTACTGACCCTGCCCCTGCACTAAAACTGATAGCATTGTTAGGACAAACCAACATATCGGTTTCACCTTCACATATAATTAAGGGTTTATTCTTATCGTAATCCTGTAAAAGATTCAGTCCATAGATTTGACAATGCTTATTACCTTCCACCCAATACGATTTATGTATTTTAATGCCAGTTACCTTGCCACTTTGATCCAAGTAATTAAATACTTTGAGTCCATCATCGGTATATCCTACCTTCATCTTTTTAAGTCTTGGTAAGGACTGTAAGTGTTGCGCGGGTACATTCTCTATATACTTACCCGCGATAGCATCCAAACTTCCCTTTATTTCGCGTTTAACGGGGTGTATATGCCCGTTTTTTACAGGAGCTTCACCATTAATCATCTTCTCAGGATTCTTCATGTCTAAAGCCTTTGCGAGTAGGTAGGCATTTCCCTTCCATCCGCAGCTAAAACACTTGCATTGACCGTTGGTAAGATTAAAAGAAAAAGAGGGTTTTACATCTTCATGTGTACCAAGTGGACAACTGCCCTTTCCTTGATCCCCTTGATATTTTGCTCGACCTACTCCTACCTCATATTCATAGAAATACTTAAAATCAGGCATCTTTCAGGTCTTTATGGGCAAATCCTACGCCTAATGGATTTTCATGTATCTCTTTATCTAGCTTTTCAAATGCTTTTTCTTCATGATCCATCGCCCATAACATAATTGCATAGTTCACTAAGTCCTGACACCTTCCCTTGAGTCCTTCTGATCCTTCTTTTCCTGAAAGTATATAGGCGCGTATGGAATCCATGTGCTTTAACATATACACTAAAGCCACCATTTTTGCATCTAAGTCTAAGCGTTGACCAATAGATTTAAAGTTTTTGAACTTGTCACTTGAATCAACGGTATACTCACGACCTTTTTCTATCTGTATATTTTTACACTCTTCTAAAAAAGCATCACTTAGTTTAAAAAATGTATCTACTTGCATTGTATCTCCTTATTTATATCCTACTTTCATGTAGTAATTATTACCAAATTTCTGTACTTCTTCTCTTTTTGTTGGAGTTTTGCCTATGCAATACCCCCATTCTATTGCTCCCTCGCGCATTTCAGCTAAAATCTGCGAGGAAGAAAGTCTTTCTTTAATCTCTATGTTAATCGTGTAATAAGTCATAGACTATGATTGGATTAAACTCACCTAAGTATCCACCTACTACATTGTACTGCTCTTTGAATAACTCCACCAATTTGGTATAGCTATATACCACCTTACCACAGTGGCTTACTCCTAAAATGGCAGCATCCAGTTCTTTTGGGTCATAAACAATCGCTTCAGGGTTATGTACTGCTATTTCATCTCTCATTTCAACCAATCCTTCATTTTCATTAGTACCACCGTTTCTCCTCGGTCTGCCCTGGTCATCACCAAATCACAATTCCCGAAGGCTAACCATTGTGGAATACTTTTTCTTCTCTTTGCTTGTATCTTCAAAGTTTTTTTATTCTTCTTTGCCACTATATCCACATCTTCTGTAAACCCCATACTTCTACCATCCGATCCCCAAGCGCGTTTGACCTTATAACCCGCTTTTGAAAGTTGCTCTACGAGTTCTCTTTCGTACGTATTTCCTTTTGATTTAGATTTACTTGCCATTTTCTGCTGCATCCAAAAACCCTTCAAGAATCTGATTCAAGGTTTCTTTCATCTTTATATTTTTACTATAACAAAATGTTCTAAATCGTTGGTATACATCAGGTTGCACAGTAAGTCTATGTCGTGTAGATAACTGCATACGATTGCTACCTTGACTATTTAGTTGAGGTTTAATCTTTTTAATTAACTGCTCTTCTAGGTCATGTGCAGCTCCATAAGTAGTGGCAGGCTTCATCTTTACATAATCCCAATCTTTAATCGTATGTTTCGTAAATCTCTGTCGTACATTCTTGGAAATACCTATGTATATCACCTGATCATCCTTATACATCACATACACACCACAACATATAGGCAATTCCTTCTTATCTTTATACACCTGCCACTTACTCATTTATTTCTCCATACATCTATTTTATTTAAACTCATTACCAAGATAAACATGGTGGTTACTACCTTAAATATTTGGGTAAAGAACCAACCAATCATTATCATCCAACTAGGAAGATCAATCAGTATCATTTCTCTACCTCATCAAAGATTTCCAATAAAATTGCTTCTATCTTTTCAAATTTTTTATTAATGAACCATCTCTGTAAATAGTGATATGTAATGATAGACACGATAACGATTGTTACAATAAACACATCAAAAGCATTTTCTTGTAATGACTGTAACCAAAACTTCATTTGATCCTCCTTTGTTTGTAAATCTTGCCCCACAGTTTTCTTTTAGCAGCCAACCGCAAGAAAACATCACATTTGCCAATAACTTTTTTATTAAATACTATTCCAATAATCATATCCTGCTCGTTTATTGTTTTACTCACAGGTTTAGTTATTTGTTTGTTGTGGGGCATTGTTTTTATAAAATTCTTTTTCCATGTTATCCAAGCGATCCAATAACTGCTGCACTTCCAATGATGCCTCTTTATCATTCTCTGCTTTGCTTTTTAATACTTCACTTGCTAGACCTTTTCTGATCCATGTTAAATCTTTAGGATTGATCTTCATGTATTGACTCCACTTTAGTTGATATTGCATAAATTTCATGGGTAGGTATGAGATAACAGCGTTTTGGTTCTGTATCTCCTTTTCCTGTAATCAATCTTTGTTGATACCCTTTCTCTAATATTAAATCTTTAATCTTATCAGGCTTTACCCAGACTAAATTCTTTCCATCATAAAACACCCATATATCGGCTTCTGTGGACAGAATACCTGATGGTTTATGATACATATAGGTTTCGATTAAGAAATTGTTGGTGTGTTGTGACTTTTGGTCACTTTTTACTTCTATCCTTGTATTGGTAGAAGGTGAATACAAATCAAATTGTTTAAACTTGCCTGGAATAGGCACAGCAAACGGGTCTTGTTCTCGAATCCTATCGAGAACTAATTGTTCTATTTGTTTACCGTATAATAGTGCTTCGTTGAATGTAGGCATGGTATGTGGTTCTCATAGCTACTCCTGATCAGTACACTGACAGGGTTCAAAAAATTCATGTGGTACTTGATAGTACCCTCTCTCTTCATACTCAGTCTCAAGTACACCACCATCACCAGAACAATACTCACAACTTGTTTCCGCAAACCTGCTGAAATATTCCGCTTGTTCTTGTGCAGTCATGCACTCAAACTGTGCAGGGCGGGGATGCGCCCGCCCGTTACAGTCTGGTATGGATTTAGAAGGGTAGTTCATCATCCTCTTTTTGTTGATTAGCTTGAAACTCGCTAACCTTTAGAGATAAATACTTATCTCCTTTCTTTGATTGATTTGACCAAGCAGATAAGCTATAGTCTTTTCCATCAAGATTGATTTTCCCAGTCATGTGGGGATGCTTGTCTGTCTTACGCTCTTTTGCAGCAAACAAAGCACCTTTATTGGTGTTGTCAAAAGCCATTACGCTGACTCCTTTAGTTGTTCCTGCTCTTCTTCTTCTTTTGCTAATGTGAAGGTTGTAGGTAAATCTGGTGGAAAGGACGGAGCAGGAGAATTGTTCGCCCAATCCGAGACTTCTACAACCTTTTTCCAAGTTGCTGCATCAGGTTTATATTTCTTAAAAGTATAATTAGGTGCTTTACGCCATCCTGATTTAAGATATAAACACGCAATGCCATCAATGGGATGTTCTGGAAATAGAGACTCCCATAATATTTTATATGAGGTTAATTGTAGTTGGTGTGTATTGTATGGTTTCCCTGTTTTCCAATCAACGATCCATCGTTCTTCTTCCCCTTTCTTGTTGACTAAGCGCACTACCCAATCGGCAGTTCCTGCCCAGGGATGTAACTGATTTCCCTCTGAGTCTGCTGCTAAGTCAAACATACATATCTCTGTAGCTTCTGTTGTAAACTCTCCATTTACTTGAGAGTCCTCACAAAACTGCATAAAAGACATAATGTATTTAATCATTTCCCTACTGACAGGGACTAACTCATCTGTATCTTTGTTATGCCATTTAGGTTGTTGTTCAAAATCTATCTTTGTACCTAAAAGCAATCGTTCACAGTAATCATGTACGATTGTTCCTATGGATGCGCGCTTATTCGCATACTCCATAGCTGCTTCATACGTTGGTGAATTACCTAACCAAGTGTGAAAACCTATACCTTTATCTAATACATTCTCAAAGGTGGTGGATGATCTCTTATATATCATCGGTGCATCTTTAAAATGTTCTTCCCAGTACGATTCTAATGGTGAATACCATCTTCCATTGGCAAGGTCATGCCTTTCAACGGGTATCGGTGATTGTAATAGCTCCTGCTCTATCATAATCTTTACCTCTTTTAGTGAGAATTAAGAAGAAGTTGAACGTCATTCATACTGTACCTACAAGTTCTATGTCCTATCTTTATATCCTTCAATAATCCTGCTTTTACCCATGTTCTTACTGTTCTTTCATGCACTCCAAACATTTGTGCCACTTCTTCGGTTGTTAATAATTTATTTGGTTGTTTCATAGTTTTTGTGTATTCTTGCTTGTTTTTAAATCATCATATAGTGCTATAATAAGCATAATGTAAGTTAAAGTAAGCAAAAGCAAGTATGCAAGAAAAAAAGCGAGCATTAGATATAATTAAAATATTACAAAACCATTTTGGTGTATATACAGATGATCAGTTAGCTGAAAAACTAGGCTCTACAAGGAGCGCGATTAGTCAATGGAAGGTTTATGACAGAATTCCTAAAAAAATACTAACAAAATATCATCAAATAATTTCAGGGGTAAGGAGTAATGCTGTAGCAGTACAGGAGAAAGTTGTAGTTAAAAATCAACCAATTCACATAACAAAAGGAGAAGAACCAGTGGATGCTTCATATATTATAGACCTTCAAAAAGACAAAATAGAATCGCAAAAGAAGGAAATTGCGCGATTAAACACAATCGTTAACCAACAAAAAGAAACCCAAAACAAACCAGCATTTCATTTTAAAACTAAATGTAATTTCGATCACAAAACTTTGAGTTTTAGTAATCACAAGGTTTATGGTGACGTAAATATGACGGGTTTTACATTAGGTGAATTAAATAACATTTCATCAGAAAAATGGAATAAAAGATTTCACCCCGATAGTTTGCAACAAATAATGGCAACAACCAATCCAGATCCACCTATATTTGTACATAATATATGGAAGCATCTATACTGGAAGGGAAAAGATGATAAATATCTTATGTTCAACGTTGAAAGCTATTACAGTCGTGATGAAAAAGTTATCCGATCATACTATTACTGGGTAAATGGAGATATTGAAGGACAGAGTTGAGTTCCATACGAAAGCGACCTGGTTCTAAATATTATCAATATACTACAGGAACACCGCCTAACAGAATACAAGTAAGTACCAAAGCTACCAATATCCATGCTGCGAAAATAAAGCAGAAAGAGTTTGATGAAAAATATGAAAGGCGGGGTTTGACCGCATCTCCAAACCTTGCCAAGTTTATTGACTCCTATCTACTATGGCACAAGGACAATAAAAAGAAAGATTGGAGCGAGCGAGTAGAATACGGTCTACAAACCTTTAAAACCATGTATGCTTCTATGGATATAAGTAATATGGATATTGAGCATATTACCGCATTTAAGAAATATAGAATGAAATCGGTATCAGGGAATACGGTTAACCATGAGTTATCTATGATCTCTGGTTTATTTAAGTATGCTCAAATGAGAAGAATGGCATTTAGTAACCCTGCTGATCCTTTCTTTGTTGCGCGGATTGATACCTCAGAAGATATACGCCAACCTATCCCCTTACCTATAATAAAGGAAATCATTAACACTACTACTGATCCTAAAGATAAAGCCATGTTTAGTCTTGCTCTATACGCAGGATTTCGCGCTCAAGATGCAGGAACAATCACACAAGATGAGGTTCAAGATGAATATTTTGTATGGAAACAAGGTAAAGTGGGAAGAAAATGCGTAGTTCCAAAACATCCTATATTTAATTCAATGGATTTGGTGAACCTAAAACCTGAGAAATCAAAAAGAAGATCGGTTACTCAGCGTTTACAAAGAAGATTAAAAGAGTTTGGAGAAGAAGGTGATTATCATAGTATTAGACATACCTATGGTGAAAGACTAGAAGAACAAGGATTAGAGTTTTTGGAAGTAAAGTTTTTAATGGGACATAGAATAGATGATATTACATGGAGATATATTCATAAGAATGTTTCCAAGTTTAAACCTGCTATTTATAATATATAACTGTCACATAAATGTCACATATTTATCACAACTTACTATTACTTATGATGATGAATGAGAGTGCTTTTTACGAGAGAAAATAAGATGTAACGAGGAAGGTCGGATCGGTTTTCAAGACCAGTGCATTCAGCCAGACTCTGCCACCCCTCCGAAGATAAATTTTTATTTGATTATGTGACTGTCACATTTTTGTCACATTTTCGTATCTTTCAATAAACTCTTTTGGATCACCCTTTCCTAAATCTGAATTGTAATATTTCTTCCAATAATGTGCCATACCTTCTACAGTTTTTTCAAGTTTTTTCGGGACTCTCCGATACTTTAATCTACACATAATTAGAGCGTATGCGATATTCGTTTCTAACAAATCTCGTACTTCTTCTTCTTCTACACCTTTACGAAAGTAAAAGGGTGCTACCTTTGCAGCTACTGCACATTTACCTAATAGGTTCTTTCTATAATGAAGATAGTTAACAATCGTATCCATAGCACCAGTCATTCCTGGCTCTATCTGCCACCAACTGCGTGCGACTCCATTGTTCCATTGTTTTAAATAATCGTAATTACTCTCTACCAGACCAGTCCCAAATATCAAATTCTCCGCTTCTGGGGAATACATATTTATTTTCCTCAAAACGACCGCTATAAGCTCCCTGATCTGTTTCTGTTTTCTTGCGTGCATATCGTGTTACCTTATATTCATGTACATAGACATAATCTATGGTTTCTTCTCTGTAAGTAATTTTTTTAGTAGTAGTTCCTCGGTTGTACACCAAGTATAGAATGGCGATGAGTCCTAATCCGTATAAAGCATATCTACTCATTAGAATAAGTTAACATACAGACTAGGACAATCTCGACTACAACTGCTCTAAAACTTCCTCAACAGCTTCTTCCAATATTTCCTGCATTACTCCCGCTACCAGATCTGTTCCTTTATCTATCATCTTTTCAAAGATCACTTGCTCTGCTTTTTCTGAAATTCCTGGAAGATTTATTTTCTTGTTGACTACAGTTGCCCATTTTTCTTCAAAGTCTTTGGATTGAATTTTACCAATTACAATCTCATTTAACTTTGATTGAATAACAGGAAGGTTTGATTTAGCTTGTTCTTTAAGTTGATCGGTTACAATCCCTTTAATATCCATAGCTCTTTCTTCCTCTCTTCATCTTTTTCTTTTTCGTAGTTCCAACCTTTTTGGTTTTCATCTTTTTCTTCTTGTGTCCTGGCATTACTTTGCCCTCCTTACTTTTTTTGCGATTCGTTTTGTGTACTTAGCGCGTGGTTTTCCTTTTGCCGATGCAGCTCGTTTTCGTCTATTCGTAACTGCTTTTTGACTGGCACTGAGACTTTTCCTAACTGCTTTAGGTAAGTAACGACCACGCTTCTTTTTTGGTTTCTTTGCATCTCCTTTGGTAACATAATCCCACTTTTGTTTAGACCATTTTGTTAATTTATTTTTTAATGATTTCTTACCTGAGTACCGACCACCCATTTGTTTATAATATTTAACTGCAAGCTGCATAGCTCTAGCAGAGTGTTTACCACCCATTTTAGCTTTTGCTTTTGCTTTAGCTCTTGCCCATTTGGCAGGATCTCTTTTTTTTGCAGTAGCCACTATTTACTATGTCTTTTTATAATCGGAAAATTTGCTGTTAAGGATGCACCTTTATGCCTTTTAAATGCGCCTTGATGCTTCATTAACTTTAATGTATTTCCTTTTTTCATCCAGTGATACCCTTTAGGTGCTTTTACTTTCATCTTCTTCTGATTCCTTTTACTATCTTTTGTGATTTAGGCGGTCTTTTCTTTGATCCACCTTTGCTCCAGAAAAACTTGTCTGCCCAATATGCAGCAGAACTCCTACCCCTCTTAATGTTTTTAGCGTGTCGAGATTTAAAGCTTTTGCGAGCTTCTGCACTATAATTATGCCCCATATTCTGATCACCAAACCTGATCACTTTTACTTTACCATTTACCCTTGTAGCAACAATCCCCTTTTTCTTTGGATGTCCAGGGGTGCGCTTTGGTTTATTCAGTTTGGTTAACCCAAATCGTTTTAGCTTCTTCTTTTCCGCTTCAGTCATTTTTAATTCTTTTGATTTTATAGGTAAGATATACAATGCTCATTACTGCGACTACACATTGTAATATGAGGTTTATTTCTGCGAGATATACACCATAGTTGGCGAAAGATATAGAAGATACTTTTACACTATCCATTAGTGTTTTCCCCCACCATTTAATCTGCCACTCATGTAGCTAATTTTATCAGAAAGATCATCTACCTCCTTCATTAATGATTCATGTCTACGATCTAGTTTATCATTTACATTCACTTTAAATCCGTTAATAGAATCAATGAGTTTTACGCAGATATTCATTGTGTTTGACATTTCAGTAGATAACTTTGCTAGATCTTGTTGAATCTCATCAATATGTTCAGTTTGTGATTTATTTTCTTTTATAAGATTTGTAATCATAAACCCAAAAAGAAGCATACATATTCCGATAACTCCAAGCTCTCCATAAGCCTCTAGCATTGTAGTAGTATCCACTATCTTTTCTTTACCTCTTCCAATCTTTGATGCTTATAGCACCAATTACTATAATTGCTGATACGACCATGAAACCAATGAATAGTTGAATCAGCATCCATTATCTCTATAAAAACCGAATTTGAAACAGAATCCTCTGGAGCTAGTGGTATGTTTGCGATTATCCAACCTTGGTTTCCGCATCCTGTAAGTAACAGGAATATCGTAAGAAGTGTTAATATTTTCATGAAGTACGATAAAATCTCCGCTATTTAGTTTGTTGATCTTTTTGTTCATCTTTTTCAATACTCGCTTTCAGAGCATCTAAAAAAGCCTGTTTGCCAAATCTTAATTGCTGAAGATTAAATTCGCTAGATTGTATCTTTCGATCTAAATCCGAAACGTGATTAATCATTAGCTTCTGCTCACCAGACAACTCTGATTCTTTATAATCCTTATCAAATAAAGTGATTATCTGTTCTTTAGGCATTTCTTTTTGTTTTTTTGCCACGTTTAACTCCTATTTACTTGTTTTCTAAATCAGTTACCTTCTTTGATAACTCCTGTACTGCTTTAATTAATGGTGAGATCAATTCATGGTATCTCATACCATATCTATCTGCATCTTCATCATAAATCAAACCAGCGAAATCATTATTGGTTAAACTGCTATCTTTTAAGACTTGCTCGACTTCTTGAGCAATTAAACCAAAGTGTGTTCTTGCAAAGGTTTTTTCTTTAGTTTCCATCACAGCATCTTTTGCTTCTATCGCTTCAGATACCAATTTTTCTTCTATGATTTCTTCAACAGCCTCTATTGCTGGTTCTACTTCATATTCTTCCATGACAGGAATAGTATGTGATCCAATCACCTCACCATCTTCATTATATAAATTGACTTCTTCGTATTGAGGTTCTTTTACTGTTTCAGTATAGGATATTTCTTTTTGAACGTATTTACCATCTTCCTCAACAATTTCAGTTCTTGTTTTTTCAACTTCTTTAGATACTGTTTTTTGCCTTGTACCCATTACAGCTTCTTTAGCTTCAACAGCTTCTTGAACAACTACTGTTTCATATTCAGCTTCTTTAGCCTCTACTGCTTCCTCTTTTTTAACATCATAAGTATAATCTTTAAACTTATATTTAACAGGGCGTAAAGCATTTACAAAATCAAGACCAAGAGAGGAATCTGCAATATTATCTTTTAATCTTTGATCAGATGTAGTAGTAACTCCACCCGATGCAAAAACATCATCAAATCTTAAAGAACTTGATCCTAAATCTTGAGCATCATCTGCACCGGGTAGGATATTTCCTGATCCATCAATAACCATTCTTACTGTACCAGTAAGAGTTGTTGAAGTTGATGCTGTATAAAATTTAATTTCTTCAGTAGCATTATACTGAGAGCTACCACCACCAATATCTATTCTATTTGTAGATGAATTACTAAAGCCTTGCATCAACATAAAGCCTTCTGTTTCTGTTCCAGAAGCATATTGGCTATGTGTTATTGATGCATTTTTATTTGTATTATCTGCTATTGTGTTTGTGATGTTAATTGCTCTATCACCTACAATGTCCATTTTAGCTACTGGAATATCAGTTCCAATACCAACCGAACCCGCTCCTGTTATGGAAAGTCTATTTGTACCATTAGTAAAAAAATCCATATTACCCGTACTGTATATAACTCTTTGCCCCCAATTATCACCACCATAAAAAACAGTAATATTATTTGTGCCATTTAAGAGTTTTATATCTCCAGCAACCTCAAGTTTTTTTGTAGGATTTGTTCCACCAATATGAGCATTTTGATTTTCGTCAATAGTAAGTGCAGGAGTCGCTCCTCCTGTTCTTACATAGAATTTTTTATTTGTATCAAAATAGACATCTCCTAAAGCTGTGCTATCATTATAAAATTCTATTGTACCACCACCACTTGAGCCAGATAATCTCATTTCTGCATATCCAGAAGAAGCATCCAAATGAAGAAGCTTTGAAGGCTGACCACCTATTCCTAATCTATCTGTATTTAAAAATAATGGAGAGGTTGTTCCATCTCCATCTACTATTTGTCTTGCATTAGAGCCATCACCATCTACCAATGTATCTGTATTGCCATTTAATTTTAAAAGCGAGGTATAACTACTCGCTATACTTGATCCTGTTAAACTTGCCATAATATTATCCTAAATCTTCCCAGTTTGAGTCTACGTTTTCCCATGATTCACTAATAGAGTTCCAAGTATCAAATAGGGTTTCTAATACTTGGTTGTACGCTTTAAATAAAGCTATACCTAATCCTAACATTAGTATATAAAGTTGATGTCGTTTGCATCAGGTGCGGATGAACCTGAAGTATGTCTTGCGCCTGTTGCTCTGATCGGTAGGATTGAGCCTGCGTTTAATCCCGCAAATGCTACCCAAGCTCCGTTCACATAAAAGTCATAACTCCCAGAAGCACCAATATATACAGCACGACTTTCATCGTTTGTAGTATTGTTATTGGTAATGTTGACAACAGATGCGCCTGGAGTGACTGCCTTCTGTACTGAAAAATCACGGAATGTACCCATATTTCCCTCGCTATTTAATGTTTGCAACGCTCTAAGCCTATGGTAAGCATGACCGAGCTGTTAGTTCAATAATATTAACGAGTTAGGGCGTGTTTTGTTCCATTTCCTTTTGTAATTCTCTGCGTTTTCTATTTCTAGTATATTGTTTATACTCAGCTTCTAGTTTACGCAGTTCAATTTGTTGTTCTGGAGTAATGGTTTTACTGACCTTTTTTTGCTGTAAAAGCCTGAATCTATCAAAATCAAGTGTCGGTCTATTTTCATAAATTTCTTTTCTTAAAAATAACTTACCTACTGCTGGAATATCGGCTTTAGATTTGATTTCTTTCTCTCCTAAAGTAGCAACATCATTAATTGTTTGAGCTAAACCACCTGTACTAGAGTTCACAAAATTTTCAATCATTACTGGAGACAGGTAATCATGTATTCCTAACATACCAGTAAACTTCTTTGTTGGCTTATGGTCATACATAAAGCGACTTAATTCTTTAGCAATAGGTAGAGTATAGTCGGTATAACGATCGGGAATTTCTTTACGCTGCATAGAACGAGTTTCTATAGGCGCACCATACCACTTTTCATTTGCCCATGCTTGCTTAAAAGGCTCAATAATAGTTGGTACAGGTGCAGGGACTGCTTGTTTTAAAAATTGAGAAACAATTTCATCAGTAGCTTGCGGATTTTTTTCATACTCCTCATCTAAATATGCCATTGTTATCCCACCAAACAATGTGCCGAGTTCGTGCGGTAAAGGAAGTGAAACAATATCTTCTTTATTACTAAAATCAGCAGTGTCAACATATATATGACTATACTTCCAATCAGATGGCAGTTTTTGAAACCACTCTTTATCTTTATTTTGATACCAGAAATAAATAGTAGGAAATGTAATAACACCTAAACCTCTTACAATTAAGCTCATAGGGTTGTTTTTTGCTTCACGATAAATCTTATCTCCACCTTGAAGTTGAGCATTAAAAAAAGCAGTCATTTGATTAATAAATCCAATTTTTTCACCCATACGACTAAAATTAATAGTAACATCTTGAGAATCATTAAATGCTGCAATTTTTGCATCATCAGATCCCTTTCCATAAACTTTTTCATAATCCTTTAATTTTTTTTCATATTCAGCAATTCTAGGTGCGCTTTCTGTAACTTCTAATATTCTCCGAATAGTATTCACTGGTTGAAGAGTAATGTTTTTAATATTCCCCCTAACCCCGCCTTGAGCGGTATTTAACACTTGGGAAACTCGTTTTTTATAACTGGTGAGTTTATCTCTACCCATTAAAGTAGTGCCTCCGCCACCTTGTGCTTTAAAAAGCCTTGCAGCCTCCTTACTTTGCTTTGATCCAATCCCTAAATCTGCTAACAATGAAATGGTTGGAGCTGCTGGATTAGGAAATTTTTGCTTAGAGTTGACTAAGTATGTGGAAAGATCTCTTATTGGGTTTTTAATCCATGAAAATGCAACATTTAACCCTGTTGCTCCTAACTTCAACATTCTGGTTGACTTACCAAAAAGTAAATCTAAAGTTGGAGGTAAATATTCTGTCTCTAAACCTTTTAACATACTATATAATTTAGGCTCAACCTCATAAAAAGAAACCTGTTCCCCCTCATAGATAGGAATAATATTTTCTTTACCATAATACTGCTTACCTACTGTAAAAAGTGTTAGTAAATCTGATTCTGACTTGCTTTCACCTGTTCTATTAAAAACTCCTAAACCATTTTTTTCTAACACATCCACAACGGTCTTTAATTGCATTGTTTTTACATTGGTTGGTGGTGGTACTTTTTCAATATAACCTCCAGGTAATATATTTTGATCTGATAAATCTCTTAATGCGATTGCAATTCTAGTTTTATCAGCAGCATTATAAATATTCTCTACATATCTAATCATACTTTCGATCGGATTTAAGATTTGTCTACCACTACCTTTCAAACCCTTTACTGGTTTACCACCAGAAACAGACTTACCTTTCATTTTAGGCACAGTTCTGTCTGCAAAAAAACGATATAAAGGTAAATAGATAGGGTTTAGTTCTTTAATTTTTACTTTAGCTTCAACACTTAATCCTCCTGAGTCTACCATATAATCTAAAATACGATCAGACCAATCACTTAACCCATCACTTGCTTTACGAAACTTCTTGCTATCAAACTTATCAAAGACAAACTGAGCATCTGTTAACTCAATACCTGCATCTATATCAGGTCTGGATAATGCTCTCCTAGCATACGCGTAAGATAAAAAGTTTTCTATTTCAGTTTTATTTTTTGCTATTGGCTTTAAAACTGTGACTAAACCATCTCCTGTAATATTACCTACATAATCAGTAGTGTTATACAAAATAGCATTTTCTGCTTTTGACTTTGCTTTCCCTTTAAACATCCTTGTTAA
>CAACVD010000741.1_pt1 | contig 15777 bp, 30 predicted proteins | sample 2381771 | NCBI WGS metagenome assembly CAACVD01 (sample SAMEA5211965, study PRJEB30684) | marine metagenome | biome: Marine; feature: Epipelagic; material: Water | collected 2015-10-15 | depth 15 m | reverse complement strand
AATGTTTGTTTCATATAACTATAACGTATTTTAAGGTTGTTTTTAAAAATAAAAAAAGGCGAACTAGACTTACCTAAACCACTTATGAGAAAAAGCAAGTCTGTCCACCTGTCCAAACAAAAAAACCAAACTCTATTTGAAAATTAACTAACTAACATTGTCTGGAACATATCTTTCATCGTCACACCAAAGTTCATCTAACATATATCCTTTGGTTCTGTGAATATACTTAATAAAATTATCAATATGTTTTTGATCTTCAAAATCTTTCGTCAGCACCCAGTCTCTAGCCTGGAGTGTTCTGAATTTCAAAGTCGCTGTCATTTTCTTGGCCATCTTCTATTTTTTTTAATTTAAACATTTCATCTTCTATTTCTCTAAGCTCTAATATCGCCTTATTCTTTTCGTGCTGATATTCACTAACTACAAACCTGTATTTCTGTAAATCACTTTGTATTCTGTTTACATAAAAACTGATCTCTAGTAATGATTTGCTTAAAGCTAATATGTCTGGATTGTCTGGCCTTAACTTTTTCCATTTCAAAGCTAAAGCTAAGCAACACTCCATATCCCCAAAATATTGTAAATCGTGGAGGTTCTGTATTTTGTCATTGTAAAATCCCATTAGTAAAAATTATTTAAAAGTTCTTTGTGAAGTAAATATACGTGATCTCCATTAATAAATGTACTATCCTTCTTTCTTTCAAAGTCCTCCCTGTGAATCCACCCTACTAACTCGACTTCTGTTTCTTCAAGTTTCTGTTTAGGTGTTCTGATCCATACCAGGACATAAGTTTTAGGATTCTTTCTTTCATACTGTATAGCATTGAGAATTAAATCTGGCTTGTATTCACTAGCCTTTGTTTTGATGTCTATGCCATCTCCAAAGTCAAATCCTTTATCTCCTTTTCCTATAGTTTTATAGTCTACTTCTTCTCCAGTCACTTTAGAATAAGCATATTCTCCAACAGCTCCTACATAATGTCTATACCAGTTCGGTTTATCCTTAAAGAAGTTTCTGCTGTTTTTAGTGTCAGCGTGATTCATAGACCCAGACCTTTTCATAGCTAGGTCATAGCACCATTCACGTTCCTGTTGATTAATTGTGACTACTATTCCCATATTAATAAAATATCCACAATGCTACGTAGAAAGTGTAAAACATAAATGCTAAGAACAAGCAGTCTAAAATAATGTTTAAAATAAATTTAAGTTTTTTCATTTGTCTAAAATTTTAATTCTTAGCCAATATACAACTTATTTAGTTATCCACAAAATATTTAATAAAATAATTAAGAAACGTAGTATGTTCCTTTGTGTTTATTCTGTAGCTGATAGGTAACAGCATATCTAATTGCATCAATTAAGTGATTAAATTTGTCTATAGGAGTATTAGATTTTCGTTCTAACCAGGCATAGTTATTTAGTTCTTTGATTAGATTAATACTGTCTTTGTCTACAATTAGATCATAGTCTTGTAATAAGCTGATCCCATAGGTTATTGAGCCCTGGCCTTTTATACTCGCTACTATGTTACAGCCAGAAGCCTTGATTTCAGATATTAGTCTCGGTTCTGCTGAATCGCCAACAATTAATGAAGAACCTGCATACTTCTTATTGAGTGATACTAGCTGACTTGTAGTTAGTCTAGGTTGATAAAAACATTCTTTTAGATATATCTTTTTATTGTCTACATCTATATTGGTTGCCACTAAGGTTGAGCTGTCTGAGGCAAATCCATAATCTTGACCAAACACCGTAACACCGACTTCCTTAAATTCTCCTATCTCCCAGTTTGTGAAGATTACACCCTCAGCTACATTTAACCACCCTCCTAGCATTTGATGTTTGTATTTTTCTGGCCTTCTACTTTTGATGTTTTCTATTTGAGATAAAAAGCTGTCTGATAGGTTTTCTTTGTTGTCTAGGTATGTAGTATGTATGTAGGTTATGTTTCCTTGTGTAACATTAGAACCTTCCTGGATTCCTTTATCTTCAAAATACCGTCTATAAATCCAATGTTCTTTGCTAGTAGGATTCAGTATTAATATGACCCTGTTTTGGATGCCTTGTTGTCTAACAGATAAATCTATCTTGTCAAATGTATCTTCATTAGTGAGTTCTTCTGCTTCATCTAGAACAAACGTTGTAACGCCTTGTAATGACTTTAGATTAGCTGTTTGATCTCCACTTGATGTCTTTATACCTTTGAATACTATTTTGCTCCCAGATCGCTTATTTCTTATTTCGTCTTTTGTTATATGAAAGTCCTCAAAGATGTCTAGGAGTTCTAGCTTGTCTATAAATTCTGGAATGATAGATACATAAGCAGAAGCAAGTGTGTATCTAGTAAATAAGATTGTGTGGCCTTTTTCGTATGTGAGCAAGACAAGAAGTAAATTGACACTAAATGATTTTCCAGAACCTCGACCACCTGTCACGATGTAGTATCTAGAATCTTCTTGTGTTAGTGGTGCATACTTCTTATTAATGTCTATCATTTGAACTTAATCAAGTCCTTAAAGTTGATGTTAAAGCCTTCACTAGAATTAATATCTACAGATTCTTTTGGTTTGCCATATCTATAGCCAAAGTATAAATTCAAAGCTCTACCATCTCCTTTCATAATTAGCTCCCCTAGCTTTTCTATGACCTTCTCGTTATCTATAATATTATCTAGTTTCTCAATGAGCTTTTCTTCCTCCACCTTCTTTTTACGTCCTGCATTATGTCTTGATCCACCGTTGTTTTTTCTACCATCCATATATGATACCTTTAAACTCTAATTCCTGCTTTATTTCCTTTAACATATAAACAGCATCGTCTGCATCTCCGTTTTGGATTGCTTCTATTATAATGTCTATATCGTTAATTATGTCGTACATAAAGATTGAAAAAAGATTGATTAATCAATTATATAACGTTTTATTTTTAACAATTTATATTCCACAATAACCACTATCACATTCGTTAAAATCATCTTCAAATAATTCTTTTTGTATGTTCCATTTCAATATATCATTAAAAGACAAATTTTTATCCTTATACCAAACATCTTGATTGTGTTTAATTCTTTCCTTACTCGCAAACCATTCTAATTTAGAAGGATGTTTTTGCCACATTTTTTTTATCAATAATGGGTGCTTATGAAAACAGCCAACACAATTATTCATCCAGGCAAATCTAACAGGTTTGTCTTTCCAATACTTTTCTATTTGATCTTTATATATATTGTCTTTTATTAATGGAAATACTGGCATTTGCCATTCTATCATTCCCCATTTGTTTTGTGTTTTTCTTTTACCTATAATGGCCTTCATTTCTAAAAAACCATTTTTATTAGTTTTATCTAATGTTCTTTTTGCTCTAGCCTGTTCATTTGCTCTAAATCCTAATCTAAATTCAGCAGGTTCTATAACTTCTTTTCTCCACCAATTAAATATAGGTTCAAGTTTCATTTGTGTAGTACAATACCTTCTTAATGGGTCTGGCAGTGTTCCTGCAGTATCTAAAACTTTGTCAAATGTCTTTCCTGTTACCCAGGTTATTTTTTTTCCAATGAATTGTTCTAAGTCTAGTATTGTATATATAATTATGTCATCTTCTGCTGTAGCTATAAATGGAGCTTGTATTCTATCTTCTATTTCTTGTATTATCTTTTTATCTTTAATTTTTGATTTTTCGTGTTCGATTCTAACTAAAGAAAATACATTATAGTCAGCAGGATAATTAGCTGCTATATATGCAGATGTTTTGCCACCACTAATTAGATTAACGGTTTTTAATTTATTCATCCTGTATATTAGTAATATTCAATATATGTTTCTTGGTTTCTATTAAACATTTATTTCTTAGGTATTGATTTTTAAAGTTTTTGGGGATTCTAATTTCTACATACTTAGATGTCATCAATTTCATCCACTTTAGTTTTATCCATTTTATTAGTCTCATATTCTAGTTCTTTTTGTAGGTTAGCGAGTGCCCTCCAGGCTACCTTAGCAGAATGTCTCATTCCATCTGTATCTATCTTTCCTGCTTCTATTAGGTGTCTTGTTAAGGCATCTAGTTCATCTGTGCTTTTATTACGATCCCAATGCAAAGGCTTATTTGGATGGTGCTGTTGGTTTCCTGCCCAAGAAACTTTTGCAACCTCAGCTATTGCATCTGGAAAGTATTTTAGTACGCCAGAATATACTGGCATTTGTTTTCTTTTATTTTTATCTGTCTCCATTATAAAACTTTACTTTTCCATTCTAGACTTTTAATGTAGGTGTCTATGACTTCTTCTATTTCGTCTATTTTTTCTTCTGGTACTTCTCTAAGTTTTTGTATTAATGGATGGTCAAACTTTAATTGGAGATTCTTGCATTTGTTTTCCAGATAATGTATTCTGTCTATTTCGTCTATAGTTAATGTACTTTTAAAGCTAAATAGTTTTTCTATTTCCTGTATTTTCTTATTTGTCTTTTTGTACATCTCATAGTTCTTTCTACTGTGTATTAGTGTAGCGTGGTTTATTGGTTTTCCTTGAGATTCAAAAAACCTTGCTATGTTAGTCCATCTCATTCCTAGTTTGTCTCTAAGCAGATAACACAATAAAGATCGCATTTCTACTATTTCTGTTTTTCTACTTGGTACAAATACATTGATGCCAGATAATTCTCTAACTTTTTTAGATATATCTATGGGCTTCAAATTGTTCATATAAATCATACTGTTCTTAGTTTTAATAAATTATAACATTCTATATATTTCTGTTTTGCTTTGCCTTTATATTCTTGTCTAAATAGTTCATACATTTTTTTAGTGTATTGATATTTAGTTGTACAGTCTTTAAACCATTTCTTAGCAAACGCCTTTCCTTTTCTTTTAAAGAAGTTTACATTGTCTGCTGTATCTCCGACTATCATTTGCTCATAGAAATTGTATAGTGCTTCTTCTGGAGTTATGTCCAGGACTTCTTTGTGCTTATAGTGATAGTTGTATATTAATGCAGGAAATTGTTTATAGTCTTTATCTATGCTGACTATCATTACGTTTTCCCTTCCTATTTCATCTGATATTGTTTTCCAGTATTTAGCTACCAGATCGTCTGTTTCTAGGCCAAAGGTATATATACTATTATAAGTGTCTTTGACGTATTGGTGCATATCGTGTAGTAGTGGAGGAAGTTCCTGCTTTTTTCTATTAGCCTTATATGAAGGAGTGAGTATTTTTCTAAAGTTGCCTTTACATCCATTGAATGTTTTGACCTCAGCTATTTCATATACTTCTTCCAGATCATTTACTATTTTCATAAACTGTTCATCAAACTTTGCTATTGCATCGTCTAAATCTCTATAGTAAATATCGTCTAGTTCTTCATCTTCTCGTTTACTTCTATAACAACTTGCAAATATTAAGCTGTCAGCATCTACTAATAAAATCATATATTATTTATTATTGATAATATAAACATTGCTAAAAGGCCTACTAAAGCAATAAAAACTAATTTTTCACTTGATTGCTGTTGTTGTGGAGGCCTTCCTTGATTACTCCTGTATTGTCTGAATTTCTTTTTTCTGTCCATACTGTTCTGTTTTCTTAATCACTATGTAACCTTCTTGTCTAAGGCGTTTGATCCATTCCTGTTTTTTCTTTTCTTGTTTTCTGAAATGTTCAAATATTTGATTGCTAATTGCCATACTGTCTTTTTTAAATCAAAAAGCAATATACAAAATTATTAACAAAATTCAATAACTACCTATTAATATTTATAATACTAGCATCGTTTTCTTTGAGCAGATAAACTGTTTTCTTTTTCTTTTTGTTGCTCCACAATGTAGTAGAAGGACAGTACAGTTCTACAGGTTCTGGCATATCAATATTGTTTAGCCAGTATAAAAAGTTTCCTTTGGGATCATTTACAAAATACAATGCTACTTTGTTTTGTTTCATAAGTTCATCGTATTTATATTTTTCTATCATTTTTTCCTCATAGTATTTATCTCGCATCTTGATCTCCATTACACAGTCATATCCTTTTGGAGTTTTGCCTATAAGATCATAGCATAGATTCTGGTCTCCTACCCATTCTAATTCCCATCCGTCTATTTTGAGAACTAGAGCAATAGCCTTTTCCCAGTTATGAGTTTTGATAATTCCCATTATCCCATATTATGTTTAGGTCTTTTATCCACTTTTTAATTTGTTTTGGACTGCAGGTACACGGTATATGATATTTATGTTTGTAGTATCTGCTGTGCAAGTCTGAAACCATTTTAAGTTCTTCGTGTGTAATGACTGATTTCTTGACACTTCTAAATGTTTTCCATTTTTCATAATCTTCTTGTTCAAATGTTACCATCTTTTTATTTTTATTTTGTTAAGTTTTTCCTGGCGTTCATCGCAGCCACAACTGTCTTTACCAAGTTTCTTAGCAACCCATTGAGCAATTTTTTTGCCTTGACCAAATGTTACTATATAAATTATTACTGCTAATGTATCTCCTAGTCTCATAGTATTTTTTTAAGTTTTTCTTTGACTTTCTTATAAGTATTGTACAAGCTGTAGTAGGCTATTCCTGTTTTTCTAGAAAGTTCTGCAATGGATAAACCATTATTTACAAGCTCAAATACTTTCTTGTCATACCAATACATTTTATTAAGCTCAACCTTTATTTGATTGTACTTTTCTGTATAGTCCACATCGGATTCCATATCCTTAATGTTTTCTAATGGTACTCTAATAACGTTTTTTCCTTTACGTTTTAAGTCCAGGAATAACGATCTTAGTGTTTTAAATATGTAATAGTAGTTGATGTCGTGGTCTCCATAGGAGATGTCGAGACCTTTGTTTTCGATTGCTAGTTGGATTTTTATGTACATTTCCTGTACCAAATCCTCAGCAGTTTCACGGTCTAAGCCGAATGATTTTACTATGTCTATCCAGTCGTTATGCTTTGCAGCTAACAACCTCATATTTTTTTCTTTCATAAACTACCCATTTAACACATCGTAGAAAGCATCTACGACTGTCGGTAGTCCTATGTCATTTACTTCAAAGCTAAATGTTTCAAAAGCATAACCTCTACTTCTTTTACATTTTACTGTGACCCAGTCTTTGTTTACTGTGTTCGCTTCAAGTTGTATTTGTGTTTCTGTTTTTTTCTCAAGGAAACTTCCTAAGTGACCTGTTGGTTTGTCTGATCCGAAATTACTATGTATAACTGTAACTATATGACAATTATATCTAGCAGACCATTCCATTAATTTCTGACAACAAGCATTAGATTCCTCTATATTGTTTACGTCTGAAACTAAGTCTGCGACCCCATCTATAATAACGAGGCCACAATTCCTTTTTGTCTTTAGACAATATTCTATAAATTCTATTCGGTGTTTTGGGTCTATAGTTCTTAGTCCAAATGTATGGTAGCACCCCTGTTCAACGTCTTTGTTCATATCTATTATTCTTCTCATTGACATCTGGGCGTGGAACTTTCCTTGCTCCGTGTCAAAGTATAATAGACATCTTCCGTTTCTATGTCCTTTTATATTTCCTGCAAAATTATTTTTGCCACTTAAATATACAGAACCTAACAAAGATATAAAAAAAGTTTTTTTAGTTTTAGGTGGAGCTTGTACAAATGAGAAGTTTCCATAAGTTCCTATTGGTATCGGAACAAGCTGATCTCCTTGTTTTGATTTTAAAAGTTTTTCTCCTAATGATAGTGCTACTGGTGGATAAGATAGTTTTTCGGAAGTGTCTATATAACATTCTTCCATTATTTGTTCCATTAATTTTGTTTGGTCGTTTGTCATTTGTCTAAGGTAAAAAAAAAGGAGGAAAGATACGTATACCTTTACCTCCTAATTTGTGATTGAACTAATTAGTTGCTAAAAAGGCAGGTCATTATTCTTGTCATCTTTTAGATAACCGTTTTCTGTTCCTGCAATAATGTGATCATTATTATCAGTTCTAGAATCTATTGGTGCAGGTTCTTTTTCTGCAAGACAAATATTGTTATCTGTCCAAACGACTTTACCATTTCCTAAATATTCTTTAGGCTTTTTAGCTTCACGTTCTTCTTTGCTTTGTGAATCATAGAAGGCCACGTTGTTACCGAACCTTGTTTCATCACTTATTGATACAGTCAAGTTATACCAGACTGCTCCGTCTTTACCTTTTACAAATTTTTCTTTAGGTAGTTTTGCCACGTTTATACTGGCATTAATTAATGTACTCATATTTATATATTTACAGTTTCTACAATTTTATTTAGTTCTGTTTTCATTTCATCTGATAAAATATATTTCTTTTCTACGTCTGAAATTTTATAACCGTCTTTAAGGCCATCTACTACCTTTTTATATTGTGGAGTATTAGCTAAAAGTTTAGGTTTTATTTTACCGTGAGTATTTATAGCATCGCTATCCTGGGTATCGTCTATCAAAAATAGATTTCCAAGTGCATACTTTTTTCCATAACTACTTGCAGTTCCAAACTTCTGTGGCATTTGCATACCTTTCTGGTCTAGATCAACAGCTACTATTGCTGTGGCCTTTAACTTTCTAAGACCGTCTGTAATAATTGCTGTAGATTTGATTGCATAGTTCTCTAATAATTCTTCCTTGATCCTTACTGTACATTTCATAGGAATTAAGAAAGGCTTAATTGCTTCCAGTATATCTTCTGCACTTCTGTACTTATATTTTCCAAAAGAATTGTATCTGGATTTCTGAGCTTTTAATTCTGTTTGAATTATAGCTAACTTCTCATTTAATGAATGTTCCATATTATCTGATTTTGTCATCTTGTGATTTCTCTAATTGTATTGTTAAATATTCTACTTTATTTTCTAGCATCTTAACGTGCTTTTCCAGGGCTTCAATTCTATGTTTTTGAAACTCTACTATTTGTCGATTGTAGTTGTGAGCCATAGTTGTACCTGTATTTGAGTTGTTTAAGTGCTAGTTTAGCTAATTCGAGTTGTTCGAATGACTTGATTACTTCCTTTTCGTAAAAGCCTACTTTCCATTCAGCTTCCTCGATAAGTTTCTGTTTGTCGATTGTGACCTCGATATTATCCTTGATAAATCGCTGTCTTTCTTCTTGATCTTCTAATAAGTGTTCTATCATTTTTAAATATTTAGACTGCTAACTTATTAAAAAAAAATTTAATATCCTAATGTTAAGACAAAAAAAAAGGATAAACCTAAATTTACCCCCTTTTCCCCAAAGACAAAATGAACAGAACTATAACAAATATAATAAATTATAAATTATTCAACTTGTTTTCATACTTAGTTATTAACGAAACAACCTCATCGTTTGATAACTTTAAAATTTCCTTGGATTTTCTTAATAATTCTTCTGCTGTACCTTCTCCAAATTGTTTGTTAAGATTAAGGCCAAATACATAGGACATACCTTGCTCAAACATATTGCATTTCACACATTGTACCTGGCAGTTAGTTTCATCCCATCTAGTCGCATAGGATTTCCTTGACATAAAATGACCATTTTGAAGTTTCTTGTAATGATCCTTTTTGCCACAAGTATAACATTGAGCTATATCGTTCTTAGCGTGTCTCCGTCTAATGTATAAACTAAATACAGTATCTAACTTTTTAATTAGATTTTTACGTGAGACTTTTCTAGGCATTTATTTATCTTGAAAATATAGAAATTTACTGCCCATTTCGTGATTCAATTTTTGGATTGCTCTATAGATGTATCTGCTGTTCTTCTTGACTGATTCTACTTTATGTTTAGGAGAATCTATACCAAGATTTGTATACTGAGTTGCATCTATCTTCAACAACCTATCAATTTTATCACGTTTAGATACGGTTTTATAACTCACTATTTTGTCTATTATGTCTGTATTAAAACTCATATTGTTGTCTAATATACAATTATATAACGTATTATAAACATTTTTTTTAATAAAAGAAAAGAAAAAGAAAAAGGACAAAAAGAAAAAGAAAAGAAAAAGCCCCCCAGAAAAACAAAATTTTTATTTACACGATCCAATAGGAGTGGCTACCTAAAGTTTGGCAACTTAGACAGATTTGCGACTGTTCAAGACAAATATATATAATTTTTTTTAACGTCCTTGGCCTCTATATGGTTTTTTATATTGCTTAGAGGTTTTTAACCTGGACTTATTCTTGCTGTGTGGATGTGAAGTTTTCTTTGGCTTTATGTATTTGTATGCTATAGTCTTGGCCATTATTGTTTTTTAATCTTTTCAAAACTACGTCCACCAAAGTATGCAGAAATTACAGTTATTAATGTGAGCTGCAATAAATCCACCCAAGAATCTTTTACTTCAAATGCTACTACACCTGCATCTATGAAGATCATAAGTACAGTAGAAACAATAAGAAATAACAATACTAACGGTCTGACATTTCTAGATAGCCAACTTCCCTGGTTATCTGACAACCATCTTTCCGTAACATTCTTTTGCATATCAGATTCAGCTTGAATAAAGACTTGTGTCATTTCTTTTTCAAATCTTGCTTTATCTTCTTTACTAAAAGTGTGTTTTGCAACAATGTTACTGATCTTTTCAGCAATTCCTCCACCTGCTGCACCGAATATTTTTGCTAGTATTTGTTTCATTTCTTTCTATATGTATCGTAGCATATTGCTATCGCTTGATCCTTTTTATGATATTTCATTACTTCTGGTACACACCTAACCATAAAGTCTTTCTGCTTCTCGTTTTTTCGTGGTTTAGGTATAGGCATCTAATAAAATATTTTAATATGTAATACTAAAAACAGTATGTAAAAATTAATCTCCAGAAAATCGTTTTCATCGTCCTTTGGATGTATTCCGAATCCGAACATAAATACAAAGCCACCAACGCTACGGTCTATTATGGCAACTTCATATCTTTTAATCATTACATATATTTATAATAAACTTGACTTCCTTTTCTATAAGCCTTTAATAGATTCTTTCTATTAGCTTTTTTGTTCACATAAGAAACGTGAATCCATTGAGGTTCTTCATCGTTTCCGAACTCCCAGATCATTTGGTCGAAGTCTAAGTTATCTTTTATAAATTCAAATAGTTCTGCATTTGTTTTTTCTCCCATAGTAGACAGGTCTATTGCCTGGCCTTTTGTATGCTGACTGGTACGACTTGATTTGATCGCTTCGCATAAATCAGCACTTCTATAGAAACTATTAATTCTAATAGGATGTCCTGCAAACTCACGTAAAGGTTGAAAAACTTTTTCTGCTACAGTTTTCATATTTTTTATATGAGTTTCTGTAGGATTGTTTTTAATCTTTAGTTTACTTGCTGTCTGTGAATACGTAGCTTCCTTGAAACTTATGTTTTCACTTATGTTTTCTATTTTTTTCATACATTAATATCCATTTATGTACAGTATAGCCTATTGATACTAATACCAATACTATCTTCAATATAAGGTCGATATCGGTAAAACTTATTCCAAAGGTCGTGATATTCAGACCATATATTTTTAAATCAGTTAAGTTCATTTCATATTTGTTGTTACTCGGTTTCATCTTCTTTGATCTCCGTGTAACTGCCGTCCTTTAGATCAATATTGACTTTACCATACTTTTCTTCCAATTCTTTTTTTGCACCTTCCTGCTGACTAATAATATCTGCCCATACGTGCAATAAGCTATGGCGTTGTGTATCTAATAAACCTAGGTCGTGCAGTATAGCACTTTTCTTTTGTTCTTGTTCTTGTAATTCTTTGAGTTCTTCTTTAGTTATTTTACTCATTTTTTAAAATTTAATTAATAATCACAAATATATTTATTTTAAATTAACTTCCGTCAGTATAGTTGATTTTAACCCTATCAGCCCTTGGAACACCATCTGCACCACCTTGTTTATATTTAAAAGTAACAAATGGATGTATTCCCATACCACTTGAAAATGTGAATGTTACGACAGTATGCTGATTTCCTGTACCTGCATTTGAAACACCAACAGAAGTGGAAAAACCTTCTATCATTTTTGTTTTTCCGTGGCCAGTACTACCATTATTATATCCACCAATAACACCTTTTACTAAACCTGATGTACTTGCAAATTCATAATCTAACACCCAAGATGCCCAATTTGTTTTTTCATAAGTAAATGTTAGCGTACAACCTGCAGTTGTAGTACCTTGCATTGGTAAATTAAGTTCAATAGTTCCACCTGGATTTCCTAAACTAACATCGTCTCCAGTTTCAGTTAACTCAATTTCACTATCATAATTAGCAGAACCAATAGTCATAGAACCCCAAACACTAAGCCTACCTTGAGCTGTTGTGTTATTAATAGCTACGTTTCCATTGTTTTTAATTCTTAATTTTTCAGATGTATCTGTACCACTTGCACCTGTGTTTGTAATAAAAACTAAATCACTATCATAATTAGAACCACTATTTGTTCTATCTGCATAAATAGCTGCATTTGTTGCATTTGCATCACTAAAAGTAATTCCGTGTGCTCTATCAGTACCTGTACCTGTAGACCAAATTCTTTTTAAATTTAGAACAGTTAAATCACTTGTTCCATCGTCAGTAATTTTTATTGTTGTTTCTCCAGTATGAGATATTCTCAGTCTTTCTGCCAAAGTTGTAGCACTTCCTGTTTGGAATGATAATTCTCCTACTCCAGAAAAAGAACTAATATTCTGACATCTAATTTTTGCAACTGTACCAACACCATCTGCAGATGGGTCAATTTGATACCAGTCAATATCTCCTAATGTTTGATTACTTCCTAGACCATCGTCAGTATTATATAATTGAATTATAGGTAATGTGTCCCTTACTGATAAGTCGCCATTTACATTTACATTTTCATTTAAAGTAATTAATGAACTAGAAATGTTCATCGAATTTACAGAACTTCCATTTGCTCTAAATTGAAATTCTCCAGTAGTGTTTGCTAGTGTAATATTTCCACCTGTACTGCCACTTATATTAATAGTGGCATTAGACATATTCCATTCTTGACTTCCATTTTTATTTAATCTGAAAGTTTCAACTGAACCATCTGATTGAAAAACTAAAGCTGAATCGTTTGACCCATAAGATTTTGCAAATATTTCATAATCAGCATTTGAACTATTTGTGTTACATCTAAATAACATACCGATTTCTGCACCAACTGCAGTATCGTTATTGTCTAGTATTAAAGCGATATTTTCTCCACTTGCACTATCCCTTGAAATGTGTAAAGGCACTAAAGGTATATCTTCGTTTATACCTAGATAACCTTGTTTAGTTAAGAACATATTTGTTGTAGTAACACCACCTGTTCTGTTTTGGAATTTTATTCCTTCATCGTTACCATTTGATAATGACCTTAATATTAAGTCATTGTTCATTTGCCCTTCGACTATAAATCCACCATCGCCTTGATATAACCTACCATATTGTGTTGAACCATCATTTGCAGTAAATTTTAAATATTGGTCATCTCCAAATAATTCAGCACCACCAGTATTATATAACCTAAACCTTTCAGCATCTGTATCATTAGTTCTAAAACTTAAATCTGTATCAAAAGCAATTTCACATTCTGTTACAGCACCAACTTTATCTAAAATAATTTTTGGTTTTCCACCCCTTAATGTTAATTCTGTATTTCCACCATTTGATGGAGTAAATGTCAATCTATTATTTGCACTTGACCCTACTTCAACTGCCCCTGCAAAAGTTGCGTTTTGTGAAGAATCTAAGGTTAATGCTGTTGTTACAGAACTTCCTGTTGAAAACACTAAATTTGTTGAATTTGAATGTGCTATTCTTGATACTTCCGTTCCAGAATGTCTAAATATAATTGCTTCGGTACTTCCAGCTGCACCATCAAGTTCTAATATGGCATTCCCTGTCGTGTCTATTTTTATACCTGTTGCACTTGTTGTTGTAATTCCTCCTGCAAACGTTGCGTTATTAGATGTATCTAACTTTAAGGCAGTCCCAGAACCTGTTGAACATAAAAACTTAAATTCTCCATTATCATTTATAATATCCCAGTCATCTTGTTGTAAATCTGTAAAACTTAATTTTGGTATTGTTGCTTGTATTTCTACATCTCCTGTAAAAGTTCCACCACCTGTAACATTAATTCCACCTGCAACTGTTTCTAGTTTTGTACTTCCACTATGTTTTAAAGTAACTGTACTTGAACTTACAGTTAGGTTTGCATTTCCACCTGTTGTGAGACTAAAATTATCGTCACTTGGAAAACCAAAAAATGTGTCTAAATCGTTTGTGTGTTGAATCCAGGCACCTAAACTAATTGATGCTCCATTAACAAAACCTGTAGCTGTTAAACTTGCTACATCTAAACTAGCTAGTGTATAGCCTGTTGCTGTTGAATCTACTGTTGTTGTAGGTTCTGTAGTTGTACCTTTAAATAGTTTAAATGTGTTTGTATCAGAAGCATCTGCATAAAGCCCTAAATATCTATTTGATCCATCGTTGTAACGACCATAAAAACCAATATCAACTGAATTAGCTGCATTGTCTTTGGCCATTGAGATTAATGGGTCTTCAACTGCTAGTGTTTCTGTGTTTACAGTTGTAGTCGTACCATTAACTGTTAAATTTTGTGCTATTGTTAAGCTGCCAGACAAATCTATGTCTCCGTCAGAAGCTATAATTACAGCATTTGTATCTAAACTTGAAGCATTACTTGTTCTTATATATAATGATTGGCCTACTGTATTTTGGTCAATAAAAGCATCTCCAGAACTTTTAAATCTTAGTGCATTTTCAGCTAGTAAAGTGTCACTTGTACCTACTGTAATTTGACCACTAATATCTGAATTTCCTGTTATATCTACACCATTAGTAACTGTTTCAAGTTTTTTAGAATCATCGTGATACAATTCTACTGCTCCATTTGTATTAAATACAGCTTTTGTTTCTGTATTACTAGATGACTTAAATACTAATTGGTCTGCATTGATGTTTAGGTTTCCTGTACCTGCATCTTTTATATATGAATCGCTACCCTCGTGATAGATTTGTAAATCAGAACCATCTCCGAAAATAGCTTTACTTGTATCTGTAAAAGTAATGTCATCTCCTGCACTTACAGCTATGTCAGTTCCACCTGTTGTATTTCCAACTGCTAAAACTTCTGCAAGTGTATCTTGGTCACTTAGCCCTGCATCTACATAGGCAGTAGTTGCTACCTTAGTTGAATTATCTCCTTGTGATTGTGTAGTTGCAGTAACTCCATCTGCTAGTACAGAAGTTGCTGTTACATTTCCAGTTAAATCTCCTGTTACATCGCCTGTAACATCTCCAGTTAGATTTCCAGTAACATTCCCTGTTACGTTACCTGTTAAGTCTCCAGTCACATCTCCTTGTAGATTTCTATGTACTGTTGCAGGTAAACTGATGTTTAGTGTTTGGTTAGTTGCACTTGTAGTAACTTGGTTTGTAGTACCTGTAATGCTTAATGATTGACTGTCAAGATCAACTGATCCTGTACCAGAATCTCCTGCAAAGTCTAAATCTTCTGCAGTAACTTGTGCATCTACATAAGCTGTTGTGGCAACCTTTGTGCTATTATCATTAGAACTTTGAGTTGTAGCAGTAACACCGTCTGCTAAGACAGATGTAGCAGTAACGTTTCCTGTTAAGTCGCCTGTAACGTTACCAGTTAGGTCTCCTGTTACGTTTCCAACTAGATTAACACTAATTGAACTAGGTAAACCGATTTGTAATTGTTGGCCACTAGCTGAGGTTTCTATTTCGTTAGATGTACCTACAATGGCAAAGGTTTGTG
>CAACVD010000740.1_pt1 | contig 15788 bp, 18 predicted proteins | sample 2381771 | NCBI WGS metagenome assembly CAACVD01 (sample SAMEA5211965, study PRJEB30684) | marine metagenome | biome: Marine; feature: Epipelagic; material: Water | collected 2015-10-15 | depth 15 m | reverse complement strand
ATACCCACCACCCTGAGCTTCTTAGTATTCTCCAGCAGAAAGACCAACCCCTGGAGCTACCGAATGAAACCAACACGCAACAAGCAGCTGATGCAGAAAATGATCGCCCGCCTGAATGAGGACGCCTTGTTCCTGGACGGGTTTGACGACGCGTTGGTGGGGTGTTCCCATAGGGGTCCAGGGGGAAAGACGGTTGCCGTTTACGACCGAGAGGTTATTATCGAGACAATGCTGAACCGCGACGGTATGTCGTATATGGAAGCGGTTGAGTATTTTGATTTCAACATCGAAGGCGCGTATGTGGGTAAATCAACCCCGCTCATCGTGAGCATCATGGACGCCGACAAAATAGAGCTGCTGAAGGAGCTTGACGAAGATGCCTGGACACACGAAGAAGAAGAAGAAGACTAGCATGAAGGTTGGCGGCACTCGCGGGGCTACGTCCGGCGGGAACGCTGCCGAGCGTGGTGCTCGTCGCAACGGCACCCGTGGTGCGACCTCTGGCGGTAATGCTGCCGAGCGTGGCGGCATGAAGAAGAAGTACGGAACCCGTCGTCGATGAAAAAGAAGATGATGGCTAAAAACCGTCGTTTAGCGTCGCTCGCTGCTCCCCGCGATAAGATTACGCGTGCCGACATCATTGCCGGTGCCAAGAAGCGTCAATCTGCGAAGAGCAACGACCGAAGGGCTCGATAATGGCGAAACCAGTACCTACCAACCCTGCCCTTTACGCCCGCGTGAAGGCTGCTGCAAAGAAGAAGTTTAAGGTGTATCCGTCTGCGTACGCGAACGCCTGGCTTGTTCGTGAGTATAAGAAGCGGGGTGGTGGGTATCGGATGGGGAAGAAGAAGTAATGGCATACAAAGGCGGACTGCGTAAATGGTTCAAAGAGGACTGGCGGGACATCAAGACCGGCAAAAAATGCGGTCGTCGTTCTGCCAGCAAGTCCAAACGGCCATACCCCGCCTGTCGCCCTGCGTCCGTAGCGGCCCGTATGACGCCCGCTGAGAAGCGAGCGGCTTCTGCCAGGAAGAAAGGCCCTGGACGCGTCAAGTACGCTGTGACGGCCTCTGGACGCCGGAGAAAGACCCGTGGCTAAGAAGCGTGGCATGAGCGGGATGTCTGTGCGTAGCGGACACAAAAGACCTACGTCGAAGGGTGCAGGGATGACCAAGAAGGGTGTGGCTGCGTACCGACGCCGTAACCCAGGTTCAAAGCTCAAGACTGCGGTCACAGAGAAAAAGCCAACTGGTGCTCGTGCCAAGCGACGCAAGTCGTACTGCTCTCGTTCTGCCGGACAGATGAAGATGCACGGCATCAGCTGTTCCAAGACTCCTAAGAAGCGTATCTGTGCTGCGAGGCGACGATGGCGTTGTTAAGCCTATTGCTGTGCCTGACTGGCCCTCCGTCTGATCCAGACGTTGTAGCTATGTGGATTGATGACCTCGGAAGGCTGACCCCGTTCGGTCGGACCTTCGATGTCTACATCCAGACTGGCTTTGACCCTGACTTCTCGTACCCCAACGGTGATCCACGCCGCCCATACAGGATCGGCAGCACCTACGGTAATGAGTCTCCAACACGAGCGTTTGGCTGGGCCATTGAGGGTGACATCTTCAAGAACAGCCGACCTGACCACCTGTATCCGTGGCTAGACAACTGCCAAGAGTGCATTGACTATTGGACCATAGACACAGGGATTGAGTGTCCTGATGCGGGAGAGTATTGGGACTGCATTCAATCCAACCCATACCAACGCTGGATGTATCTCGGTGCTAAGTTCACCCCGATCAACTGGATTTTTGAGGGACCACAAGGATGCTGTCCACGGACGGCTGATATGGTTGACCTTGACTATGCGTGGTGTGACTCATGGATTCTGCATGGGCCACTCGGCAAGAAGTACGGGAATCAGAACCAATACCGCTACCCGCAGGTTCAGCAGCAGCACAAGGATCTGATTGACTCGCCGGTCTTGAAGTTCTGGCCTCACCGTGAGGACATTGTTGGGGAGCGATGCTGCTCTTCTCCATCACAGAATGACTACGGCGACCTGATCCGATGGGATGCTGACGTTGACTGGGGGAGCGAGAAGTGGCCAGGTTCGTTTCACATCGCTCGCTTCACGGGTCCCGATTACTTCTCGTCTGGTGGCGTTGTTCGCTTTGCTTGTGGCAATGACCACAACTGCGACCCGGCGTATTACTCAGTCAACTACTACGCTGACAACTCCTGCCCGTCTGACCTGAACGAGGATGGTGTTGTTGGGTTTCAAGACCTTTTGCAGGTACTTGGTGATGTATCGGCTTTCAAGTATCATCCAATGACAAACAACGCTTTCGACGCCATCATCAAAGTCCTCTCGGAATGGGGTAATTGCAAATGACACTACGAACAGGTTTTACAACAGGCAACGACATAGACGCCGAAGTAACCGCCAAGGGCGGCATTTTTTCGTTTGATCCAGCCGACAAGCCAAACTATGCACCTATGTGCATCTCAGTACAGCAGCATGAGCTTTCCAGCACAGCAGTGGATGACACTCTGTTTATCATGCGAGTGAACCCTGGAATGTTTGTCCATGAAATCGTGGTCAGACACGATGCTCTTAATTCATCGACAGAGCTACGAATCGGTGACGATGACGACGATGATAGATTCTTCGCAAACTTTTCAACGTCTTCTGCTGGTCACAAAAACTTGACCGAGGATGGCCTGATCGGCGGGGTGTCTTTCTTCTACGACCCTAGCACGTTCACTGATTCCGAAGATATTATCGCGACGGTGAAAGGGGCAGCTGCAACAGGGACTGTTGTTTTCCAGGTCATCTACTCATACGCAAACCCTGGTTATGTTTCTGCTCAACCAGGAAGCAAGGGTAGCTAAGACTTACTTTTCTTTGCGGCCTTTTCAAAAACCACTTCTTGCATGTTGACTACCGCACACCTGGGTATAGCAATTACATAGTCGAAAGTTTCAAGCTGTGGCTTCGAGGCACCGGCAACGACAATGTGGTCGCCATCCTCTTTGACCAGGAATCCACACTGGTAGATGCGCTGCGGCCCAGGTAGCTCATGCCGTTCCACCTCAGCGTTGGGATCAGGCTCGCAGCTGTCCACCCATTCTACCAGGACCATTTTCACGACATCAGTTCCAGGGATGCTGACCATTCTCGGCTCGTGCAACGACTTACTCTCTTGCCCAGCAGAGCTTCACCGACCAGGACAGCAGCCCCCCATTGGGTGCAATCCTTTCGACTCATATACTCTGGCTGTTTGTCTCCGTAGCCTATCGTCCCCACGTTGGCATACCAGTGGGGCAACAAAACTTTAGCAGTTCGTTTGGCCTGGGTGGGCAATACGGGCCTGTGAGTATGCCCTCTGACGCTTAGACGCCACGGGGAGCCTCCACAGGCGTAATTCATCTGCAAGCCCTCCAGCTCGTCGCTATTGGCTGCTACGTCGAACCCGTGAAAGAACATCACCTGCCCCAGGGAGTACACCGATTTAGCACTCTTGATGTAGGGGTACTGAGCCCATCTCTGAAACTCCTGGCCGTAGAGCTTGTCCTGGTTCCAGTGGACTGATTCTCTCAGGGCTTTGGGTATCCGCCTGGGATCTGCCTTCTGAATATTGTCGTCGTGGTTGCCCAGGGTCCAGACGCATACTGGGTCGTCGCCAGCTTCCCTGGCACGCCGTAAGAACGAAGCAGCCTCCGCGTATTCGTGACGGAGGCTACAAACGTCTTCATCTGGATGCACCGAGGCTGCCTTGGCATCGAACAGGTCGCCAAGGCATACAAGGTGGGTCGGCTTATGCTCCGCTATCTTGCGAAGTAGCCAGCCCACACAGTTCGACGAGGAGTCTGGCTGGTGGACGCAAGAGAAGGCTAGAAATTTTGCGGTTGTTACCATTTTTGTCCGCGTGACTTCAACCAGCCCCAGGCGTAGGGTCCGGTGGCGGCTCCAAAGACGTAGGAGGAGAGGACGACGGCAATGACGGTTCCGATATCGGACATATTGTTTTCCTTAGCTTCTTGAAAGAGAGAAAGACTGATACGGCTGCCAGTATGCCGCTAGTGATCGCTGCTGGCAAAATAAGCACCTGATCGTACTTTTGAATTGTATAGGTAAGCAGCACCAATCCGATTCCAACTAGAAATGGTAGCTGCCCCCTCAAGGGCAACATCAGAAACCTGCTGGCTGTCATCAAAATCAAGCCGCCGAGGATGCCCAGGCTGCCTACCCAAACCAGTGGACTCAACGTAGGGTCCACCTGCGGTACATCCGGCAAGGAGAATTGCGATGATGGCGATACAAATGATCGCTGCTGGCAAGAGGACGACAGAAGCAACAGAACGACGGCAGCAAGGCCCGTCTTCATTGCAGCTCCAGCTTCTCCAACCTGGACAAGATTCTTTCTTGCATCCGAGCAATCGTTTCAAGTTGAGAAATAGTGACAGCTTGTGTGATAGCCAATTCATTGATTTTCGCCTGTTGATTCTGAAGAATTCCGTATAGGCCGCCAACGACCAGGACTGTCGTGCAGAGAATGCCGACCCAATCACGATTTGAGAGTCGGACAACGTTGCTCATCAGATCATCTTTCCAAGGATGAAACCAGTGTCGGCGTTATCGCGGGCAGTTTTCACCCCAACAACAATTTGATTGCAACCAAGAAGATCAACCACATGAGCATCTGGGTCAACAGTGGTCAGGGTTGTAGTGCCGTCAGTGGTGTCCGTAGAGGAGTCACTGATAGTGATGTCGATGTTGCCAGCCTTGTTTGGAAGAACCATCCATTGTCCACGAACGCCGTCCAGGGCAGTCATGGTGGTTTGAGAGGCGTCGGCGACTGTCCGGCCAAAGACCTTTACAACCGGCTGTGTCGTCACGCCACCGACAGCTGAGGTGTAGCCGTGGCAAAGGACAAGGCTGGTACCCAAAGGGCAGAACAGCAGCCTTGCGTTTGCTGTGATGTCATCCTCTGGGTCAGTCAGCGTGGCATCGTCCGCTACCTTGGTGTTTTCATGCACCTTGGTCCAAAAAGAGTGGATTTGGACTGGTTTGGTTACGTCCTCGCTTAAGACGTTTACGGTGGGCATTGTTTTGTTTGCTTCAAGAGCCATTTGTCATTTCCTCGTGCAAAATGTCTAAAACGTCGTAAGTGCTTTGGATGTCCTCAAACTGGGGATCTTGCGGCTTGTAGTTTACGGCGTGAATGATGTGGAGTGCAACACTTCTTTGCCCCTCACGGTAAATAAGGTCGTTGGGTTCGCCGTTGTATTGGACGTTCCCACACCCGAACATTGATGCCAAGTCGGCCAAGACACGCTTGCCCTCCTCGGTAGAAAACACCTCTTTGTACGACTCACGCCGCTCGATCTGGCTTTTGTATTTACTCATTGCTGTGGAGCTCCTTGGGCCTGCTGGGCCTCACCTTGTTTCTGTGCCAGCTCTGCCTGCATGGCCTGCTGCTGCATGGCCTGCATTTGCTGTTTCTCAGCTGCGACTTCCTTGGCTTCTTTGAGATACTTAGGATCGACAGACGCCGACTCGAAGATGTCACGGATTGCTGCGTCAACATCAATCGTCTTGGCGGCCATTGGGTCAATTTGAAAAAGGACTGAGGCCGCCTGCATAGCTTGGATGAAGCTCTGGGTGTGGGACTGCCTTTTAGAGTTAGCCATCGGGCTTCGATACTCAACCGTCAAAGCTCGGCCCTCCAGGACGCTAGGGGGATCTGGCAAGAGTTTGGCTTTGTTTAGGCTGATAAAAGTCCTAGAGATAAGTGGATCAAGGAACTCGGCGTACAGCCTGGACAAGATCGGTGCAGCCTGCATTAGACCTTCCTGACGACGCTGAATAATCTCAGTTGCAGTCATGCGGTCGTTGTTGGGCATCTTTAGGTTTTCCAGGAAGAATGCCTTCTCAATACGGCTTTCTTGACGCTGGAGCAGGTTTTCACCCACACCTGGGTTCGCACCCGACACCAAGGGTCGAGGGTAGTCCCTAGATCCCTGCCGGTAGTAGATCAAACTACCTGGTGAGGTGCGAAGTGGGCCTTCGATACTGTTCGCGGGCATCATGATTGGTGGCCTGATCGCCAGCTCTGATGCTTCTAGGATGTTTCGCGCCATAACGTTGGCCACCTTGATGCCAGGAAGAACCTTCATCGCTGGTGAACGTCCGTAAGTTTCCTCTGGTGACTTGCTCCACCGTGGGAACAGATATGGCATCTGCTTGTAACCACCCTCGCTACAGATGTGGGCCTCGTTACGCTCAATGTAGAACGAGGCATACTCCATGTTGGTGTTGTCCAGCTTGAGCATGTCACGGTCGTACCGTTTGATGATCGCGTGAATGAACTCAATCTTCCGACTGCCGTAGTCGCCAGCTGATGCCCCCTCACGGATTCTGCTCAGGGTTTTTTCAGACAGCTGGTCGCCAAACGTCTCGTAAGCCTCTCGCTCGGTCATTTTGAACTTGCGATAGACCTCGACGATTTTGCCCTGGTCGTCCTCCATAAGGTAGAAGTTGGAAAGATCCCGCGCCTGGAAAGACGGTCCAGAGTCTGTGTCATTTACGAGCATGCAGCCGGTGCCGAAGCAAACGATGTCCAGGTACATCTCGTGACTGGCAAGTGCGAACCCGCAGTTGTTGCCGTCAAAGTATGACAGCATCACCTCGGTTACGTCGTAGAGATATTGATCGACTGCGCGAACACCCCGAAGGCTTGGATCGGTTGGCATCAAGCTAAACCAACGGGTGCTGGTGTTTGTAAGAAGCCCAGAAAGGGCAGCAGCCAGGGATTCGGCAGCTTCAGGAGCTACATCGCTGAAGATTTTGTTTCGACGCTTCTCGCCTGGTGCATACTCGGTCTGAAACTCTCGTGTGGGCAGGACCAGGTCAGCAACCTCTTGCCAATGGTTGTCAAAGTTGTATCGACCGTTTTTTGCCTGCTCGAAGCGGGCGATAATGCTTTTTCCATCCATGTCAACCACCTAAAATTGAGTTGTTTGTTAATCCCTGGAAGCCAGAGCGGATTGTAGAGCCAATTAGACCTTGCGACATAAACTGCCTGATCTCCAGGTCACGCTGTTCTTGTGCCTGGGTGGTAAAAAATTGATTCTCCCTGGTGGTTGCGCCGCCGCCAAGAGGCACGTTGAAACGACCAGAAATGTCAAATCCTTGTTGGGTTTGTTGCTGGCCAAACATGCCAGATGTGTTGGTGAAAAACTGACTCATCTAAAGCTCCAGTGGATCATAATTGTGTTCGGCAAATGGTTGTGGTTCAAACGCAATATCTTCTTCCGTGAGGGCGTATCGGAGCATCATTACTGCATACCTAGTAGCCGACTCGATGTCGTCACGCTCTGCGACAATGCGACCGTCCTTACGGTGCAACATGCGTTTTTCTTCAAACCACTCGTCAAGGTGACGGAATACCTTAAACCTGCCGGTTCTCATTCTCTCCAGAATGTCCAGAGTTGCAGGCTCTCGCGCTTGCCCACCACCCTTGTCGTCCTCGTACCTGGCAGACAGGTACAGCATGTTGACGCCACACTCCTCGTACTGGTCACGCAACGCTTTGCCCCCGCCTTTGTCCCTGGTCATGCCGTCGTGAGGCCATGCGACAGGTATCCACTCAGCTCGTGATGTGATTGCCTGGGCGTGATATGCCGCAGTCTCCCCCGACTTCCTGTAGCAGTCAGTTACATACACGATGTCCGCGTCGGCGTCGTATGCGATCCATGCTGCCCCTGCTGGGTGGTCGATTCCGAAGTCGATTCCGCAGATGCGGCGGAAGTATGCGGGGATTGGGAATGGATCGCAAACTATCTCCTCGTCAGGGACGTTGTAAACACCGCCAGAGCCGAGCAGGGGCGTACCTTTCGCCCGCGTCGCCCGTTCATGCTCTGGGTAAGATTTGAGTAGTCGGTTCCGTTCCGCCTCGTCCAGGTGGGGACTCTGCTCCCAAGTGGCGGTTGCGTAGTAAATACCGTCGCCGCCGTCAAGAAAGTGCCTGACAATATCTGACATGCCAAACAGAGGGGTACGAGTGAACAAGATCAACCCCTTCTTGTCCAGGGTACGAGTCTGGCATTCCGTGAAAATTGCATGGTCAGTCGGCTCTTCGTCAAGCCACACACCGTGCCGTGACACACCCTGGAACTTGATGTTGCCCTGTTCGTAGGACTTAAAAGCAAGCTCTGACCAGCCGCCGGAAGAATGCTTGACCTTCACAGTGTCGATCACGTTTTGGACACCACATTGACGGAAATCCACGTTGCCGATGTGCTCTTTGGGAATCCACCCAGTGCCGTCCGGTACCTTTGTACCAGGCTCCATTGCCCCGACAAGGGCAAACTGGCAGACATCACGAGTCAACTCGTTGGTCGGTCCTGCCACAATCCAAGAAGTAGGTTCGTCAAACCTTCGGCCCTCCCACCAGTCTGGGTACAGACCAGTAAGGTGTAGGGCGACTTCAGCAGCTGCCGATCTTGTCTTGCCTGTCCGGTTTCCAGCAATAATCGCACGCTCAGGGCATTCGGTTCCACGATTGTGCCACTCCGCCTGCCAATCGTATGGACCACCCTCGTTACCTTTACTAGCAAGGCCACCGTACTCACCCAGCAGGCGAGTTTGACTCTTGAGCTTTTGCAGCTCTTCAAGTAACTCCAGAACCTGTGCGGCCTCTTGACTCATGCGATCTTCGTCGCCGAAAGAACGCCGCCAAACTGGACACTTGCTTGGGTGTTGCCTTGTGGCCTCAGCCCAACTGTAGTGTAAAGGTTGGTGTTTGAACCAACGGTCAGAACAGTTTTGTAGAACAATGATTGGGTGTGAGCGAGGTTCCTAACTGGTGTTCCGTTAAGCATGCATTCAAAACTCTTGACTGTATCTCCTCCTGCACCAGTAACCTGTCCACTTATGGACGTTGAGTTGTTGTTTCGGGAAGTAGTCAGGTGAACCATTGGACCCCGTGACAGGTTGGCCGCAGTAACGGCAGCAAAGATGTTGCATTCAATCAGATACGTTCCTGCTGGCAAGGTGAAGAATCCTGCACCGCCAGAAGTCACGCTAGCCCCAGAGACGCTGGAAAAAGAACCTGAGCTTGTAGCCGAAGGGCTTAGTGAGTGGTATCTAGCGTTCGAGCTGCCATTAGATGACGAGTGTTGTTGATCTGAGTATTGGACACAAAGAACCTGCGGAGCCCCAGAGTTGGAGTCAACATAACCCTTAGTCGCCGCGTGGTCGCTGGCGGTCGGAGTTGCCACATTGTCAATGATTGTCGTCGAAGGCAACACAAGCTGAGGATTGCCGCCGTTTGCATCGAACGTGGCCGTGCTGCCGCCAAAGTTAAGAGCCAGGCTGTCCTGGTTACGGTTTGTCTGATTGTGAGTGTATGTGATGCCACCCGAGTCGTTGTCTGCAACCTTGCCAAAGAAGATGTTGGCTGTGTTGTCAGAGCCACTGGGGTTCGGCTGAAGAATCGTCAGACCGTTGCTGGTGTCGTTGGTTTCCAGGACAAGGATATTGCCGGTCGTCGGTGCTGCGACTGATCCAGCAGTTGCTTCTACAACGTGCAGCATGCCGTCAGCACTAGCAGAAGAGGTATTAACACCCACTCTATTGGCGTTGCTACTTGGACCTTTAAGAGTACCTGAGATAGTTAGGTCCTCACCTAGTACAATTCCACCACCAATAACGGCATCGTCAACCACTGTGAGGTCGTCTGTGGATGTCAGCTGTTCAGCAGTAATTGTCCCAGATGAGGTAACGCCTCCGTTGGCTGTTACAGCACCACTTAATGTAGATGTGCCAGATACCACAAGATTTTCACCGGCAGTTACACGGTTGAAAGACACATCGTCGCCAGTTCCAACTCCAAGTGACGTTCTTGCTGTTGCTCCAGATTGCAGCTCATAAGCACTGGACTCAGACACAATAAACGCGTTACTGCCTGTCGCAGAAGGAACGCTGCCAGAGCCGGTGTTCTGTACAGCGAGGTTGATGTTGCCGGAGGAGTTTGTGACGGTTACAGATCCATCGGAAGACGCGATGCTTTGGATTGGAGCTGCGGCACTTGCCCTGGCGGTGGTGTGGTACAGATTGGTTGGGCTGCCGTCCTCGTCAACATCGTCAGTCGTAAGCGTGACCGCACCAGTCTTGAGGGTTCCGCCGTCGCCAGCAATGCTGTTTACAAAGGTGGTGCCGCCCTGGAGGTTTGCCAATTGGCCAACCGTCGCAGCATCTGAAACAAGAATGCCGTCAGACACATTGGTGATACGGCGGCTGGTAACAGTGGTGTCCACCAGCTTGGAGGCGTCCAGGTTGCCGTCATTGTCAATGCTCATACCCTGGTGGTGCAGGGCTGTGACCTTATCTAGGGCGGCCTCAACGGCATCTACGTCAAGTACCTGGTTGTTTGCCAAGTTTGTGCCTTGCGTCCGATCCAGGACTCGGCGGAAAGTCAGCGTCTTGGAACTGTTGAAACCAGGGTCGGAATCGACAGTCACCTGGTTTGTGGAGGGCAGGACAGTAAAGCCAGAAGTCACCTGGAGGCCGTCAAAAAACATGACGATATCAGAGGTTTCAAATACCTCAAAACCCAGGCTAAACGTCTGGTTGCTGCCAGCGTCTGGGGTAAATGACTTTTCAGTAAGAATATTAGATATGGTCATGGTAACTCCAGTTTATAGACCTTTTGTGCTCTTTCCACCACCATATGGGTTGCTACGACGGCGACGGCGGCGGCTACCGCCTGATTTGGAATCTTGGTTGATGGTTTCCTCATCAGGGATCATTTTCTCAAGCTGTCGAGCGGCACCTGTAGCGGGTGCAGCACCAGGGAATATAAGACCACTGACCTCAAAGCCAAGCATGACTAGCTCCAAACCTGCCTTGTGAAACTCAAACTCTTCGGCTGTCATTGCATTGAACGCGCTGCCAGCCTGCCGCATGACACGCTCGACCGCTGCTGAAATAAGGTTCTGAGACTCGAACCCACCTAGAGGTAAGCCAAATTCTCTGGCTCCAAGGATAACAAAGTCGTTGGCTACGCCCATGTATGGGAAAACGGCGTTGATCGTGCCTAATCCTGGCATGATTGTGTATTTAGCCGCCTTCTTCAGAATGTAATCTCGCCGCTTTTCGGGATCTTCAAAAATCTCTACAAGCTCTCGCGCCGTATCAAGCGGGCTAAACAAAGACTTGATGATGTCGTAGTAGATCAAATACCTCATGCCAGTGAAGTAAGACTTGGCAAAGGCTTTACGGTATTTTTGATAATTAGATTGGGATGGCCCGTCACCCATGCGTGCCGATTCGTCTGCTTCTTCACGAACCTTTTTTTCATCGAAGGGCGTCTTGTCTTTGTCGTCAAGACCTTCTTGTGCTTTTTCATGCTGCTCACGTTTTTTGTTTACGTACGCGTCTACAAACTTTTCCCACTCCTGAATTCGACTAACTTCAAACTTCTCGCCAAACTTTGCACCCCTGCTTTGGAAACCAGCCATAACGAGTTGACTAGCGTGTGTGTTGAGGTATCCACGGAACGGGTACAGATACTTTCTAACCACATCGTTTCTAACAGACTGCCCAAACTCATTGACGTACATCATGTCAAACGCGGGCTGCGATCTGGTTGTGGCACGGTCAAAGTGGCTGACGATGACCTGCTTTAAGGAGTCTAGCCCAGCAACTTCCATCCGGTTGTTGCTTACATACTCCATGAGCTCTCCGCGCGTGGGATTCTCGATCTTAAGCTTGTCCGCAACATGAGCACGAATTTCCGCAAGAACAGCATCGGTCAAGTCCTGTCCAAACACATCTTTAAATTGTTCCGATCCTCCCATTTCAATGCCATCAGGAGTTAGCTTGAGCTTCGACAACATCGACTGCACACGATCCATAAACTGGTTAACAAACGCTTCTCCGCCTGCTGTAACAGTTTGGATGTCTTTGCCTTGAATGCCAGCGAACGCAATGTCCTCCAAAATCCGTGCAAGGCTTGAACCAGAACCCATCTCTACAGAGGTTTGGCCAGAGAAAACCTGAATGCCGCTTTCGTTGGAAGCCCTTTTGTTGAATTGCGTACTGTGTTGCATCAGGTAGTCGAAAAAAGGCAAACGACTTTCTGGTATCTGCTCCCTGATAGTGGGCATTCGATGGTTTTCTAAGAATGTTCTAACCATCCCTGGAGTTAAATTTTTGCCCAGTTTAGAAAGCTCAATCAGGCCAGAAGCAAATGTGCGGAAAGAGCTGGACTTTTTCAGTTGGAAGTTGCGTATAAACTCTTTCTTGTCGCTTAGGTGATACGGTGCCTCAAGACCCTCAAGGTTATACATCTCCGCAGAAGCACTTTGGCCGGAAGCAACAGCCACGTTAAAACCAAGAGTCGCGGTGCCAACACGGCTGACCAACAATTCTCCAGTCTTGTCGTCGCCCCTGAATCTTTGGCCATGTCCGCTTCTGAACTTTGCATTGTTTTCAATCAACGCCATAATAGCGCTGTGCGAGTCTGCAATTCCGTTGTCTGCGTAAGCCTGGACAACCGTCGGATCAGAGAAAACCTTGTGAAGATTAGCAAGAGCGTTGTTTACAGAGAACTGTGCAGCTTGCGCCTGTGCTCTCCGTGAATAGAAGAAGAACGCACCAGTTGTTGCGATCGCTCTGCCTGAGTCTTTTTGAGCCCCAAGAACTGCACGGCTCTCCATGCCATCGAAGACAGTCGCAGGAAGCATTGACCCTTCAAGCTGCTCTTTAATTTGCACTTCGCTGAACCCAATGACATCTTGAGGGCCAAGTAGCTCTGCGCCACCCTGGGTGCGGTATGCAAAAGGCATGTACGTTCCGTTTTCAGACTGCACAAACGAGCGGTTGTGGTCCTGGATTAGTCCACGTTTTGTGAGCTTGACAAGAGGACTTTCGGGGTTGTTGAACATATCCACCATGCCGTCAACAATCGCACGGAGCTCAAACCCAGTCTTAGCCGAAAGTGTGTCAAGGGCTTCATTTACGCTCTCGACAAACTCTTTGTTGATGTTAATTGTTTGCGCTTTTCCACCAGCTGTTTCTGGGCCAATATCAAACTTACCAGTCCCAAACAGGTCAACCGCCCTGGTAGAACGTAGGGTTGACGCGTAGAAAACAAGCTCGTCGGAACTTAGAGAAACTTCGGTGGTGCCGTCAGTAACAGTTTCTCTAAACTGGTCTGGCACGCGTTTGCCTTTGTTAAACGACTCACCATAGTTTTGTTCTACGTCTGGTCCTACACCGTTGTCCAGGAGCAAGTTGTCTAAGTATCGCTTGTTGTGACTATCAACGATGTTGAATTCGTTATCTTTTGCATAGACTTGAGCGAAACCCTCTGTGTAGGCGAGTCCGTTGGCAGTGAAGGCTTCCAACTTTTGATCCAAAGTGAGCATATCAGCCCTGTTTTGTCGGTCAAACAAGCCTGCCTCTCCATTGTCCACCATCTCTCGGCCAATTCTTTGCTTGCCTTTCAAGACACCCGAAGAGTTTGCTGCCCGAACATGAATGTCAGTGTTGATTGACATCTCCACTCGGTCTTTGATCCGGCCTTCAGCAAGAGCTCGTTGGGTTTCGTTATTGACCTGCAATACAGCCTCGATAGCTTCTCGCAGCTGCCTGGCCGTGTCGTGTGCTGAGTCCAATGCCCCCAAATCTTTCAAAGACTCTTTGGGCGGGTAGAACTGACCGATGCTGCCAGTAGGGGTGTCAAGCACAATCTGTGCGTTTGCGACCAAAGCAGGATCATTGACGTTTGCCACGATCTCCTCTGCCCGCTTCCTAGATGCGTTTGACACTGGGTCGAGCGTGATAGGCTGGTCGCCAAAGAGATTTAGCAAAGTCTCAAGCTCTTTGCGATTACCTGGCAGCAAGGCGTAGCCGGAGGTTGGGTTTGAAGTCGAAGCCTTGCGAGCTAGCTTGAGCTGTGCAGACAGGTTTTTGAACTCCTGGTTCATAATAACCGTGTGGATTTCCACTTCAGCTTTGTCTAATAGCTTGGTCAGGTCATCTATGTCGAGTTTTCCTGCAACATTTACACGCCCAATGATTGCCTCGCGGACAGAGGTCGGCAGATCCTTCTGGCCTTTGATGTATCGGACAATATGTTTTTGACCCTCGACACCCAAGTCACGGTCGTACTTGAGATCCGCGATGTCCTGCTTAAGCTTGTCTTTGACAGCCTTGACCTTGTCCTGCATCGTCGTTCGCGGAACCATGCCGACCTGGGCGGCTCTAGCACCTTTGGCTTCAGCACGAAGCAGTCGCTTCAAGTCGTCGTATTGCTTTTGCTCTTCTGGCGTTCTTTTCTTTGCGCTTTGCGTTTCACGAAGAACAGACGATTTCGTTGACTGCGAAGGCTTGAGGGTGTGGAAATTGTCACGGATGTATTGCGCATCAATCTTGCGGTCACGAAACTTCTTGACACGCTTGCCGTCTACAGTCTCAAAATAGGGCTCCTTAATGGTGATGCCCTCGGTCATGTAGTAAATAGCCTGGGTGTAGTCTGCCGGTGGCTCTACGCCAGCCCCTCTTGGTCGGTAGCCCAGGTTGGCTACTTTGGCGGCAAACTCTTCAAGGGATTTTTTAAACTTAGGGTTTGTCTCAACATCTGCACGAGCCATGATGTTTCCAACAAGGTTTGAAGTTTCGTCCGGTCGAAGTGTCAGAGGGGACTGCCCTTCAACAAAATCAACAGGAATAAAGTCTTCAAGCATGACCGTGATGGGCTTCATGTCGTGCATTTGCAACTCAGCCCGCTTGCCACTCAAGATGGTCAATCGAGCTCTGCCCTGGTACATGGTGAACTCTGATCCTACAACAGCAGTGTTCGTGTTTAGAACGTGTGACGCACCGTGAACTTGGTTTCCTGTGTCATGTATCAAACCCTCTGGCTTGTCGTAGGATGTGTTTTGTCGTACGCCCGAACCGCGAGAATACATGTCCAGTGCCACTTTAGATCGAGCCGTGCGTCCAGAACGAGCGTCAATGAACGTGACGCCAATTACATCGCCAAGCATAGGCGTAGCACCAATTTCCCTTGCTTTGTCAAGCGCGTATTCAATCCTGCCCTGTTTGTCGAGAAAGATGTAGTCACGCAGTTCGTCTTGCAGCCTTTGACCAGCATCACCGGCATCAGCAAGTCTTTCAACGTCACTTTGGGTTTTATCCAAAAATGACAAACCAAACTGTTCTTCAACCCGTCGCATTTCCAGGCCGTAGCCTGGACTTGTTGTGTCAAAGAAGTCTTGGATAATCAGATTGCCATAATCCTCTTCAATACCTAACGCGGACAGTTCTCTAAATTGTTGAACCGGATTGCCGCCCATAGTTTCATTAAGCTCATTGAGCAAGGTTTGTGCTCGGTTTGCCTGGACACGCGCTGGCACCATGAATACGTCTTCAAATTCACCCTTCGGGATAATTAAGCCAAGGTTGTGAAAGTCGCCTTGGACCTTTGACCTAAACGGCTTGAGTGGGATGATGACGTTTGCACCAATGGGTTCGTTGATTTGACTTGCTGCGTAGGTCAAGATGCTGTCTGGCAGGTCGGCAACGGGTGCAAGCTGCGTAACGTCAAAGCCAGCTGCTGACTTTAAGCCTTCCAGATACTGCTCACGAGTAATGCCGTACATCTCCAATGTGGCGTCCGGCATGTCGCCGACCATGCTGCCTAAATCCATACCAGGAACCTTGAGTCCAGCAGCTTTTTGTGCATCCAAGTACCTGGACACTCCGGTTTCTTTGTCACTGG
>CAACVD010000738.1_pt1 | contig 15805 bp, 14 predicted proteins | sample 2381771 | NCBI WGS metagenome assembly CAACVD01 (sample SAMEA5211965, study PRJEB30684) | marine metagenome | biome: Marine; feature: Epipelagic; material: Water | collected 2015-10-15 | depth 15 m | reverse complement strand
TACCATGTGTAAGTACGGAGATTTGTTTCTTTACTTAGATTTAGATGACGACTTAGGAGTTAAGGCGTGTATTGGCGTTCCACAGCAGGAAATTGAAAGATTAGAGGGTGAAGACGAATCAAATCCAAATTATGTTCAGTTTCAATGGAATACAGCGGGACTAACACTAGAAAACTGGCAGGTTGCGCACTTTAGGGTTTTGGGTAACGATAAACATTATCCATACGGTACCTCCGTGCTAGAGCCGGCAAGACGCATATGGAGACAGCTAACATTGCTTGAAGATGCCATGATGGCGTACAGAATTGTTCGCTCACCAGAACGCCGTGTATTCTATATTGACGTGGGTGCGATACCGCCACAGGACGTTGAACAGTACATGCAAAAGGTTATGACGCAGATGAAGCGTCATCAGGTAGTTGACCCTAAGACCGGCCGTGTTGACCTTCGTTACAACCCGCTATCAATTGAAGAAGACTATTTTGTCCCAGTTCGTGGTGGCGCATCCAATACCAAGATAGACAACCTTGCCGGTGGACAGTTTACAGGACAGATTGAAGATGTTAAATATTTACGTGAAAAATTGTTTGCTGCTATAAAAATTCCACAATCATATTTGGTTATGGGTGAAGGTGCGCAAGAAGACAAGACAACACTAGCGCAGAAAGACATTAGATTCGCCAGAACAATTCAAAGACTTCAACGTTCTATCGTATCTGAACTGGAAAAGATAGGAATTATTCATCTCTTTACTTTAGGTTATCGTGGAGACGATTTACTCTCGTTCACGCTAGGTCTCAACAATCCATCAAAGATTGCAGAGCTACAAGAGCTAGAGCACTGGAAGGTTAAATTTGAAGCAGCAGGCGCAGCAACAGAGAATTATTTCTCTAAGAGATGGGTAGCGGAAAACATGCTTGGCATATCAGAAGAAGAATTTCTCAGGATGCAGCGAGAAATGTTTTTTGATAGAAAGTTTATGGCCTCACTTGAAGCAGCAGGCGGTGCTGGTGCCACTGGTGATGCCGGTGGTGCTGGTGGGCTCGGCGATCTTGGCTTAGGAGATGAGGGCGGAGATGATGCCGCTGATACTGAGGCTGCTGCCACAGGCGATGAGCCAGAAACTCCAGCAGCAGGAGGGGATGAAGATGTTCTCTTAGCAGCACCCGGAAAGAGAGACGACATGTGGGTCAAAGCATCCGCAGAGAAATATACCAGGCAAGCAAACAAGGATAAGACCGGTAAGCCGCGAGGACCCTACAATGTAAAAAAGAAAGATGGTAAGGGCGGTGGTCGACAAAGACAAATGAAAAGTATGGCAACCGGTGAATACGGCAACACCTTTCGGTCCAAATGGAAAGGATACTCGGACGGACTCAACCAAGCTCACAAATATGACTCAAATTTAAGACAAATGGGCAAAGGTGTGATGGAATCTCACGTTATTGAAGAAGGCAAACTATTTAATACAAGAGACGAAATCTCAGTATTATTAGAAGGATTAAAAGTTAACAACAAGAGGAATCAAGATGAAGATGAAACACAATAAGAAAAGAAATACCGCTTTTCTTTACGAGTGTCTTGTAAAAGAGCTCACGAAATCAGTTGTAAGACAACAACATCAAAGAAAAAATCAAATCATATCAATTATAAAAGAATTTTTTCATAAGGGGTCTGCGCTCAAACAAGATTTGGATGTTTACCGATCAATTATGGATTCTAAAAAAGTTTCAAAAGAGTTTGCGCAGAGATTTCTAGTCGAGACTAGAAAAGACTTTCACGATTTAGACCGAAAAGATATCTTCAATCAACAAACAAATCTTATAAAAACAATGAACGAGACGTTGTCGCCATCGGCATTTGCAAATTTTATTTCAAACTATAAAAATATTGCTTCAATCGGCACGTTCTTTGATTCTAAGTTGAAAGCAAAATCTAGATTAATAATTGAAGCAAGATTGATACAGATTTTAACAAAAGAAAAACTTATCAAAGAAGAGATGAAGCACATTGATAATTTAACATATAAAACTTTTGTTAATAAATTTAATAAAACATATGAAAAAACTTTGAGAAAAGAGCAAAAGGATTTGCTTACGAATTATATTGTATCATTTTCAGATAATGGACTTGGTCTTAAATCGTTCTTAAACGAGGAAATTTCAAGACTTAGAAAAGAGATAGGGGTTGTTACGGAAAACCAAAAAAACTCCAAAAATGATACCATTTTGCCTAAATTAGAGCGTGTTTTAGTTAAATTAAGCGAGTTTTCAAATATGCCAATCACAGAACAGCTAGTTAAGGATGTATTTTACATTCAAGACTTGGTAGAAGAGGTTAAGAAATAATGCCAATAATTAAAATCCAACCCGAAGAAATAATACCTGTTGTAGTTGACAGAACTGTAAAAGTTAAAGTTAACGATGCGCCTCTCCGTGTTAACATAAGTGACCCATCAAGACAAGTGTACGAGTTTAAAATAAAACTTCGTCGTGCCCTTAATGGTGACTATATGATATTCGATCATAATGACATTGATATTATGATATTGGTCGAAAAAAAGAAAATTGTAGCTTTTGCGAAAGATATGATGTCTGATGTTGTTTACGGTGCCGAAAATAGATTATTTAATTATCTTAGGAAGCAAGGCGTAATTGCATATGACTCTATTCAAGGTGGTAACGTTTATGGGTCTATGGAAGGGCTTATGCTTGAAATGAAAGGCGGCAAACAGCCAGAGACCGTTGATTATATTTTATATCAAATTAGCGAGTGGCTAAACACAGAGAAGCCCTATTATGAATCAAATGAAGCTCATGACGACATGATGGATGATCATTTGCTCAACCCGGATGATGAATTTTCTACTGAATTAGGAGAGGTACCCCATGAAGAGGAAAAGGGTGGAATTTTACAACGTGGTATGTTTTCTCCGTACTACTACGGAAGGTATACCTATTAGGAGATTTAATGGAATTACTTTACTTTGTTCTTGCCTCTTATGGCTTGACCTTTATTTTGGTCTACGGCAAGATTTTCGAAGACTTAAGACCACCGAAAGATTATAGTAAAAAGTGGAATACTCTATTCCATTGCCCTCTTTGTATAGGATTTTGGGTTGGATGCTTTCTTTTTTTGATAAACGCCGGGACCGAACTATTTACTTTTGATTACACAATCGCTAACTTTTTCATATGCGGTTGGCTTTCTGCTGGTACATCTTATCTGCTCTCAATGGTGGTTAAAGATGACGGCATACAAATTGGAGCAAAAGATGACTAAAAAATGGATGTTACAACCTGTTCGACGTTGCTGCAGCGGTAGCTGACTCGTGCCGGTAGCGCCGGCATATTTTTTTATTAAAGGGACAAGAAATGAAATTGACACAAAAATTATTAAAAGAACAAATTGAAAAAATTATGAGTGAAAGGCTTGGCGATGAGGCCGAAGGAATAGCAGGATTTAGCGGAACAAGCAAAACAACTTCTGGTCAAGGTGAAACTTTTAAGGGTGATATGGACAATTATGCCAGCCCAGAAGACAGAGCTAAGGCAAAAAAAGAGGCAGAGAAGCTTTACAACGCTACCAAAGTCAAGCTCCAAAAGCAAAAAGCAGACTACATTGACGCTAGCAATGAAAGACGACTAGAGAAAGTTCTTAAAAGAAAAGCTGCGGAAAGGGGTAAAGAATTAGAACTCAGTGCTGAAAAGCTTAGACAAACACTGACTATCGTAGGCGGCACTGCATTGGATGGTGTTTTAAAGCAATTGACGTTTCTCACAGGAGATACGCAAGTTGATGCACAAGGCAATGAGCCGCAAGCCGCTGTTTTACCGCTTAAAGGCAGAAGAGATCTTGTTGATCTTTTTTTGAAAGATAAAAAGCTTCAAAGAATAGTACAAGATCAACTTTCGTTCATGGTAGCCACAGGAGACCTGAAAGGGTCCCCACAGACGAACCAACAAAACTGGGATGCTGCTTATGGAAACATAATAGTTCGCAGTCTGATGCCGGCAATGAAAACTCAGATACAAAACCCTCCTAAAAAAGGGTTAGGTGCCAAAATTAAAGGATTTTTTGGCTTTGAGGAATCGCTCACTCTTTCTTCTAATGATATCCGTAAAATGATTCAAGAAGAGATTGCTAACATTAAGAAGGAAAACAATGGCTAAGAAGCTACTAACAGAATATTACGAATTGTGTAAGGATGGCATTTGTCAAGATCTCCTAACCGAAAGGGAAAAAAGAGAAGTGGCAAATGGCGCCCTTTACCTTTCTGGTAGGATGCAGACCTGTGAAAAGAAAAACGGAAACGGTAGAGTTTACCCCTGTAAGGTCTTAGAAAGAGAAATAAAGAATTATCAAAATTTAATAAAGGATAACAGAGCACTAGGTGAATTAGATCACCCGGATGATTCTGTTATTAATTTAAGAAACGCTTCTCACATTGTTGTTGATATGTGGTGGAACGGCAAAGATGTGATGGGCAAAATAAAAGTTCTCAACACACCTTCGGGACGCATTTTAAAAGACTTGATCAACAATGGTGTTAAACTAGGTATTTCGTCTCGCGGACTTGGCTCTGTCAAAGAACAGCTTGGAGAAACTATTGTCCAAGAGGATTTTGAGCTAATTTGCTTTGACATTGTTTCAGAGCCCTCTACCCCGAATGCCTACATGTATCCAGAGAAAAAAAGCTTTTCACCTTCTGTAAAGGTATATGAAAACAAACTAAACGAAAAGAAAGATCTAATTATAAACGATCTGTTTGATAAAATCCTGAGAGACTAATGAATAAAAATGAATTGAAAAAAATCTTGAAACCTCTGATAAAGGAGTGCATCAAGGAAGTTATTTTTGAGCAAGACGGTGCTCTTTCTCATATCATAAAAGAAGTTGCTGGTGGACTGAGTGGAAAGCAACAAATAACTGAAACAAAAATAAGACCACCTAAACCAAGAAAAAACAACACTCAACAATTAAAACAGAGAAAGAAGAAATTGCTTGATGCCATTGGCAAGGATGCCTACGGAGGAGTCAACATATTTGAAGGCACAACTCCCGCTCCAGCAGCTTCACCACAAGGACAAGCAAATGGACCACTAGCTGATGTTGCACCAAATGATCCGGGTGTTGATATCTCTGGTTTGTTTGGAGAAAAAGCATTTGCAGTGTCACAAAGATTAATGGAGAAAAAGTAATGGCCACGAATTTAGTTGTCAGGCCTCGTAGAAATGAGAGCGCCGAGAGATTGATTAAAAGATTTAACAGGAAAGTTAAAAAATTAGGTATTATAAACGAAGTAAAAGAAAAGCAGCGATTTATAAAACCCTCAGATAAGAAGCGCAGAGCAAAAAAACGCTCCGACAGAAGAAGGGCAAAGGAATTAGCAAAAGCTAACAAATGACTATTTATAAGAAGACTGGAGAAAAATAATAATGTCATCAAATTTTAAATATACAGCAGGCTTAAGAAACGTAGGTTCTTATCAGATATCAGGACATCCATTTATGTCTGGTTCTACGATAAGCGGGGCCAATAAATGTCAAATGATAGAGTTTCCCTATGTATGCAGATCAATAACTGTAATTAATACGGGCGCTTCTAATGATATGAGGATACATTTTCAAAGCGGCTCAGGGGTTACTGAAATCACACTCAATGGCGCAACTGGTGAACAGAATATTGCAGACACTGCCGATGTGATTGCCCTTAGTCACTTTATAACAGTTCCGAAGGGCGATGGATCAATGACTGTTGATGTCAGATCAAAAAATATTTATTTATCCTGCGGTGCTAGTGGAGGCACAACATATCAAATTTTTGCTGAGTTGACAAGCATACCAACTGAGCGCATGTATCACCTTACCGGTTCAGGAATCACGGAGTAATTAATTATGGGAAGTTTTAAGGCATCACCTTCAGCACTAGGCGCATCAGCAACAGTAACCAACATCACAGTCGACGGAGACTTAACGCTTGACGATGGTGGCTCAATCAAAGAAGCAGGCGGAACGGCCGCTATTACAATCGACGCATCAGGAAACGTAACGAAAATTGGTCAAGACTCTCCTTCAACCGGAGAATTTTTAAAATACGACGGTGCCAAATGGGTTTCTGATTCTGCTAGCTCTAGTGGGGCCTCTACTAGTGCAGCAAACACTTTCACTGAAGGGCAGATAATATCAAAAGACACTGACGGTGAACTTGTTGCCCTCAAACTTAAAAATGAAAGTGATGCCAACAACACAACAGGCATTGTTTCTTTACAGTTCGACCTTGAAGACACCGGTGGAAATGCTGTTGACGCAGCCAAGATAGCAGTAAAGAAAGAAGCGGCGTTTACAGCAACGGCAGCGACACAAGATTCTAATATGGTATTCTCAACTTCTCTAAATGGAACATTGACAGAACAAATGACATTAGACAGTGCTGGTACTCTTACTTGCGATGCCGGTGTAACAGTCGGGTCAACAGTTATTACTGATGACTCAATTGTAATGACACCCTCTTCCGGAGATACCGCAACAATTGCTGCTGGTGCTAATGGGACTCTTACTATTACAACCGTCGACACAGCAGCAGCGGCTGCTAATGTTGGTTTTGTCGTGGATGGGGCCTTTGATATTGATGCAGCCGGAGCAGTAACGATAGATGGATCGTCTATCACAATAGGCGGAGACACAGATGTTGCGATTGATGTTGACGCTTCAACGCTTGATATAGACGCCTCTGGTGCTCTTACACTTGACGGCGATTCGGTGACGATAACATCCGACACTATAACAATAACATCTGCGACATCTCAGAAGCCAACTCTAGAATTGAAAAACACCACAGCTAGTGATAGTAACGACGGTGCAATAATGTCATTCACAAAGGCACCTAGTGATGATGCTGGAGAGGCTGATGATAATGTGCTAGGTGGAATTAAATTTAATGGTATAGACTCTGGTAATGCCGCTACAACTTACGGACAATTTACAGTTCACTCCTCCGATAAGACAGGCGGAGATGAAGCTGGTGAATTTAGATTTAAAGTTATGGCTGGTGGGACTGCTGGGACTGCCGCATTAGCTGAAATTTTAACAATTGGTGGAGAAGATACTAACGGTTCTACGCCTTGTGAAGTAATAGTAAATGAAGCATCAATTGATTGCGACTTCCGAGTTGAATCGGGCGATGAAACACACATGCTATTTGTTGATGCAGCCAATAACCGAGTTTCAATTGGGGACTCTGTTAATGATCCCGCTGCAACTTTAGAAATTACAAATAACGCTACAGCAGGAGCCTTTGGAGTTCCTCTGTTGCAGCTTAACAGTAACGACACAGACAAGATCGCTGTCGATATTAACGCTGCCAACATTGACGCAAACGTGCTTGATGTTACGGCAGACGCCGTTACAACCGCTAATGTTTTAGATGTTACTGCTGATGGCTTAACAACTGGTGGTATCTTGAACCTTGTTTCTGATTCCGATGATAATGGAACTAGATCACTTGTAACTATTCACAATAATAATACTGATGGTGTAAATGCTACACTATTGGACCTCAAGCAAGATGCTGGAGCTGCTGGTATTTTTGAGATGATGAAAGCAACAGGTGGAGCAAATGGTGCGGCAATCGGTTTGAGAATAAAAGAGACTGCGATAACTTTAAGTACTAGTGGCGCAGAAACTACTTCAAATAACTTCTTTCCTGCCAATGCTATCCCATTAGCTTTACATATATTGGTCACCACTCAAGTTGATGATGGTGCTAAACACATCACTAAAATTGGAACCACCGCTGTAACCGGCTTATTTGGTAATACTGGTGGAAGCACTTTGGGTGATGGTGATTTGGAACAGGCTAATGATAATCTTACGTTTGCAATTAATGCTGGTAATGATAATTTTAGCGGCAACGGCGGTATTACTAGTGCTCAAAATTTAGTTATTACATGTAATAGTACGCCGTCTGCTGGTGCTGTTAGGGCAACACTCTTTTATTATCAATTGACGGTTGATACAAGTGCATAACAATAGGAAGTAACAATGGCAGATTTTGGATGGGCATATTTATCTGGGGCGGTTTCCGGCGAAGGACCGGCAAAAGCAATACAGTATTTGAAAGCTGCGGATGGTGAATTAACTGGTAGTGGAAACTTTACTTTCGATCAGGCAACTGATCATTTGTTTTTAACCGGCACAATGGTTATTAGTGGAACACTACAGGCTCATACGTTTGACGTGATTCACACAAACAAGATAGAACTAAGCTCGTCAGGTGGAACTAACTTTGGAGACGACAGTGGAGATCAGCATGTCTTTACTGGGTCGGTAGCAATTGTATCCGGTGGGCTAAGGCAGCATTATTATCACCTGTCAACAAGTCCACACACGGTCCAGTCTTACGATAGCATTATTGGCGTTTCTCATGCTAACTATACATCTATCACGCTCCCATCAGCAGCTGATGCTGGCTTTGGTAAGACTTTAATCATCAAAGATGAGACGGGTACAACAAGAGTTGAATCAAAAAAGATAGCAGTTTCGGCATCAGGAGGTCAAAATATTGACCGAGAAAGCACATATAGTCTAACAGGCGACAATCCTGCATTAACTCTCTACTCAAACGGAGTGGATAACTGGTTTATTTTCTAACAGGAGGCTTGATGTATGGGTTACAATGTTCTAAGCGGAAGCGTTTCGTCTGTTGGTGTAATTCAGAGCGGGTCTTTTTCGGGTGACGGCTCCGGTCTAGAAAATGTAGAGCAATTTCCATTACAAAACTCGGCTGTAAGTAGAATCCCCTTTTACAAAACCATCGAAGGTAAAACAGGATTGAACGCAAATTCTAATTTTTCGTTTGATGCTTCATCTGAAACTTTAAATGTTCCTACCTTAGTGGCATCTAGCGGCATAACGGCTTCAGTTGGATTAAAAATTTTAAACCCCACATCTGGCTCTCTTGCTGGTATGGGTAGTTTTATCGGACTAGACTCTTCTGGTAACTTGATCGTGACCTCCTCCGTGAACCACGCGCTAGGACCAGACAATTCATTACAGTTCCACTCCTCAGGCGGAACAATGTCCGGCTCTGGAAATCTTACTTTTGACGGAACAATTCTTGATTTGACCGGCACAATGACCATTACGGGTTCAATTTTACCCTCCGGGTCTGGTGTGTTTTCTCTTGGCTCACCCGACAGTAGATGGGACGCTGTATACCTTAGCTCTGGCTCTCTCCATCTAGGCGCTAATTGTAGCATATCAACCAACGAGACAACTTCGCATCATTCTATTACATTTAACAAGCGTTTGGAAGTTAGCGGTAGTGGTAGCGTAGGAGAAGGGTTAACGCTGACAGGGCATATGCTGCCTAGTCAAACAAATGTCTACGATCTTGGATCTCCAGACAAACAATGGAGATCACTATATGTCTCAAGCAGCACAGTATATTTCGGCGGAGAGTCACTAAGTGTGGCGAATGGTAGTTTAAGGTTCGGGTCAGGAAGCGCTTCAAAGGGATTCCATGTCGGACATCTCCACCTCCTAAATAGAGGAATATTGATGGATCAAGGATTTGTCTTTAATGTTGGAGCCTTCCAGACAAAATTCAATGGCGGAATTGCCTACATGAGAATAACAAAAACCGCAGACTATCAGATGCAGGAGTTTGATTATTTAATAGGGGTTCTAACCGGTCACCCATCAGTTACCGGCTCTCTTACCATGACTTTACCGGCTGCTACCGCATGCGAAGCGGGACAAAATTTTGTTATTAAAGACGAAAGCGGTAATGCAAATAATCATAATATTATAGTAAAAACTAGCAATTCTGACACTATTGATGGTTTATCTTCAATTATTCTTAAAAGCCCCTATTCATCGGTAAATATTTATACTAATGGCATAGGAAAATTCTTCATACATTAGGTCGAAATGGCATTTTAATATCTATTTATGTATGAAGGGCCTTGTGCTCTTTAAGCTTATTTCGGAGGATATAATATGGCTTATAAATTTCAATTAGGACCAGCAATATTGTCTGGTTCAATTCAAGCAGAGGAAGGCATTGTTTCAACTGATGTTGATGATGCAACCGCTGCTAATGTTGTAGCTCAAATTGATGCGGGTGAAATCCCAATCGCCAAGTTAGCTGCTAAAACAATTTCTGGAAAGGATCTTGGTTCAAACCTCGATGCTCTTTCTGTTGCTAATAACTCAGGTTTAACCATGAGTTCTTACGATGGTTCTGCTGCTGTTTCTGATCTTGCTGTTGAGATCAAAGCAAACAGTGGTTTGACCAAAGACAATGACGGTATTCAAGTTGTTCTTGATGGTTCCGGTGGTCTTGAATTTAACGCTAGTTCAGGTATTCGTCTTGAAGCTGCGGTTGCTGGTGCTGGTCTTGCACACAGTTCTGGTGTTCTTTCTGTTCGCGTCGACGATGCTACCATCGAAGAAGACAGCGATATTTTAAGAATTAAAGCTGGTGGTCTTCAAGACAGTCACATGAATGACAATGTTGCTACCGGTCTTGCTGGTGCTGGTCTTTCTGCTGCTTCTGGTGTTATGGCTGTAGAAGTTTCAGGCGCAATGAAAGTTGCTTCTGACAAGGTTGGTGTTTCTGGATCTATTGCTGAGGCTGATGGTGGTCTTGGATTCTCTGGTGGTGCTGACTCTATTTCTGGTTTGAGACTTAGAGGTGGTAACTTGCCTTCTTTTAATGCTTCTCAAATTGCTCACCAAGATGAGTTTTTCATTAGTGATCAGGGAACTGATACACCAAGAAAAATTAGTTTAGAACACTTGGCTGACAAGTTTTCTGGTAATGCTCTTGTAGCTACAAACGGTGTTGTAAGAGTTGTTGCTGATGAAAGCACTATCGAAGTTGACGCCGGTAACGATAGAATTCAAATTAAAGACAACGGTGTTACTTTATCCAAGATGTCTCACGAAAGTCAAGGTGACCTTTTTGCTTTCGGTGCTGGTGGTGCTCCATTCGCTCTTTCAAAAGGAGTAGCGAATACAGTTCTTATTGCCGGTGCTTCTCAGCCAGCTTATGGTTTACTTGCTGATGCCAACATTGACGCTTCTGCTGCTATTGTTGACACAAAATTAGCAACAATTTCAACTGCTAATAAGGTTTCTCTTGCTGCGTTAGATTTGGATGGTGGAACCGATATCGGTGCTGCTTTGGCTGACGCTGACTTAATGATTGTTGATGATGGTGCTGGTGGAACAAACAGAAAAATGGCTGCTTCTCGTATCGCAACTTACGCAAAGAGCAAATTCAGTGCTGCTACCGCCGGTGGTAAAGCTGAAGGTTCCTTGCAATACAATGATGGTGTTTACACACTAACTCAAATGAGCGTTGCTGAATTGAGAGCTCACCTCTCTGTTGCTGACACCAACTCTATGGACATGAGTTACTCTTCTGGACAGTTTTCTGCTGATCTTCGTTTAGCTTCTTCTGATGCTCTTGAGATAGGCGGTTCAGGACTTGAACTTAAATCCACTATTGCTGGTAGTAGAGTTTTCTCTAATGATGTTACAATTACTGGTAACTTGACAGTTAACGGAACTCAAACTATTCTTAACACTGCTACTCTTGAAGTAGAAGATTTGAATATTAAAGTTGCTAAAGATGCTGCTAATTCAGCGGCTGCTGACGGAGCTGGTCTTACAATCGAGATGGGATCTGATGATCTTACTTTCGCTTGGGAACACGCAACCCAACAAATGCAATTAAAACTTGGTTCTGCTTTTGCTGATATCAAGGCTAACAAGTTTATTGGAGACATCGTGGGAGCTGTTCAACAGGCTGTTAATGGTATCGGAGATGCGGACGGTAACTTGGTAGTTGGTTTCAACTACGGTTCTGCTGACACCACCGCTGCTCGCACCTGGACTTTACCAGCTTCTCCATCGGAAGGGCAGGTTGTACACGTTAAAGCTCCAAGTTCTATGCACGCTAGTGGAATTAAAATTGTAAAATCTGGCTCTCAAACCATTGATGGCGAAGTAGAAATTACTCTTGAATCACCATTTGCTGCTGTTAACATTATGTACGTAGGTTCTAATGCATGGAGAGTATTCTAATCACAGATTAGTATTTACTCAGTTAAATATAGTGGTTGGCGTCTTTATGGCGTCAGCCCTTTTTTATTTTTAAATCTATTTATTGACAAAACAGAGGAATTTAAATGTCATATAATATTCTTAACAAAAATGTTAATTTTCAAGGCGCCACACAAGGGACGATTGAAGATGTTGTCGATACTCACACGGCGCAGTCAATAACTGGAAGTAAGGATTTTCTTACACTAACTGGGTCTCACGTACACGTAAAAAACGGCTTGGGAATTGGCACAACCTTCCCACAATCGAAATTGGATGTTGAAGGTGGTGTATCAATTGGGTCCACCTACTCTGGCACCACCGCTGCCCCTTCGGACGGAATAATTGTTGAGGGTAAAGCGGGTATTGGAACAAATAACCCATCTGGAAAGCTAGAAGTAGTATCAGGCAATGATAGTGACGGAACAATAGCCGTTCGCTCCGGAAATGCAACTCAATATTCAAAAATATCAATGGGTACAAATGTTAATAAGGCAACCATTGGAATGGCAGGAGCTGCTGATACCTTCTTCACAGACACCGCACAGGGAGATTTAGTTCTTCGAGCAGATGACAACAATAATAAAGTTCATATAGGCGCTGGTACGTCTGGTATTGCTGGTATGGTTGTCACAGAAGTCTCTAACGTTGGAAGGGTTGGTATTGGAGTCGCTTCCCCTGACCACCCATTGCATGTGGTTGGTACAATATCTGGATCTGGTGCTATTTCCGGATCTGCTTTCTTTGGTGACGGCACTGGACTCTCTGGGGTTGCAACGACTTTAGCCTCAAATGGAGGATTAACCAATCCAAGTTCTGTTTCTGTTAGCCCAAATGATGCAACAGAATTAACAACGGCAAATGATGATGACTTTATTCTCGTATCAGATTCGCAAGCCTCTCACGTCTTGAAGAAAATCAAAGCATCTAGGGTTGCCGGTCTGTTCAATGCTGCTGTGACAACATACGGTGGTAATAACGCTGGTAGGATTCTTGTTGCAAACGGTGCTGGTGATATTCAAGGGAACGCAAACCTAACCATAAGCGCGGCTCCCAAATTAACCCTTAATGGAGCTATGGATATAAGCGGAGAATTATCAGGATCAGGAGTTATATCCGGCTCGATTGGCCACTTTGTCACAAGAGTCGAATCAGCAGCGATTGGATTGACAGATGCTAGTGGAATAGCTGGTGATGGGCTGGTTAACAATAGCGGATTTTTGGATGTCCAAGTTTCAGGTGCGATAAAGATAGCTTCGGACAAGCTTGGAATAACAGGATCTTTTGCCGGTAACGGCCTAGCATTTGCTGGAGGTGCTGATAGTATATCTGGTGTAAGTGTTAATATTCAGTCAAACTCAGGACTTGCAGTTGACGCAACTGGTTTAAAGTTGAGCGCAAACACACTAGGCACCGCAACACCTGCTGCGTCTGCTGATAGTCTTTTGTTTATTGACGCAGACGACTCCGTTTCGAAAAAAATGACTTTTAATGAAATGACAACAGCAATTAAAGGCTCTGGTCTTGATGCAAGTTCGGGAGTGTTATCTGTTGATGTTTCAGATTTTATGGCTGCTGGGGCAAACAACAGAGTTTTAACTGCCACTGGCACAGACGCAATGACTGGAGAAGAAAATCTAACTTTTGATGGTAGTTTACTTACCATTGCCGGTACCGGTTCAGCAACCTTACTAAGAGCCAACTACACAGGCGGCGGACACACTGACGCACTATTCCTTGTTTCTGGATCAAATACAGATATACAAATACAAAATATGCAACAAGGAAATTCTGGTCCTTCTTTCTTTTTGGCTGGTGAGAATCACGCAAGTTTTCCTGGTGTTTTGTATAACGCAAACAAACTTACCAACTTAGGAGCAATTACGCAAGGTAATCATCCTGGTGCAAATGGCTCACACTCCAGATTAACCGTGAGAAAAACATCAATTTCTGATAATACTGCAACTGATATTATTACGATTACAGTACCAAATGCTAATCACGCTGCCGCTATTAGGGTCTTTGGGCTAGCAAACTTTGATGGTTGTGCTTATTCGCAAGTGTTTTCCTTTCAAGGCACTATTGGCAGGACCTCTGGTGCCCCAACAGATAAAGCATTCTCTTCCGTGACAACAACAGAAAATGCGTCTGTAACTCCCAACTTTTCAATTGCGGTAGGTGGCAGCGCCAACACTGGAGGAAATAGCGCATCACAAACATTTAAGATGCAGCTTACCATTAATACGTCCGATAGCGCGTCTTCAAACGCAACAATTATGATTGAATTGATAAACTTTAATGATTCCGGTGTTACTATGGTTGCGTCATAATTCCTTTTCTCATCAACTAAACTATTTATCATAGATAAAACTATTACTAGGAGTTATAATTAATGTCTTCAATGTTAGAACAGGCAATCGTAGATGCGGCGGCATTGCGTGAAGCAGCCCTAAAAAACGCAGAACAATCCTTAATTGAAAAGTACGCACCGCAAATTAAAGAAGCGGTAGATTCTCTTTTGGAAAAGGATATCTTAGAAGAGCAGGAAGTTGCAGCATCCGAACCCGCAGCAAACCCAATTGAGGCACCATTCGCAGCATCACCAACAACTGATGCCAACGCTGATGTCACTTTCACAATGACAGACGACGAGCAGGTCTACGAATTTGATCTCAACGAACTAAAAGCAGACGCTGCTGAGGAAGGATCAGAAGGGGAGCAAGAATCAACCGAAAATTTAATGGGCGATTTAGGACTCGATGCGCCGGCTGAGCCGCTTCAAGAGGGTAACGAAGAAGAAGAACTACTAGAAGAAATTATGAATATACTGTCAGAAGTTGGCGACGAAGAAGCCAATGAAGAGCAAGAAGTAATTAAAGAGCAAGAAGTTGCTGAAGAGCAAGAAGTGATTGAAGAAGAGGTTACAATGGAAATGCCCGGACAACAAAAGAACGGAACATTTGAGACCAATAAAGACACTTTAAAATATCAAGAAGAAATGCAAAAATCTATTGATAAGATAGAAGAAGAGAACGAAGACCTTAAAGAAAAGAATGAAAAACTATCAGAATCTCTCAACTCTGCTTTAAAACAAAATAAACAATTACTAGAAATTGTAAACAAATTAGATAGCAGTCTCAATGAGACCCTGTTATCAAATGCTAAGTTGCTTTATAGCAACAAGACGTTAAGCGATGCCTCCTTGAATGAGCGACAAAAATCAAAAATTGTCGAAGCCATCGCAAAGGCAAAAACACCGGAAGAGGCAAAGAATCTTCATGAAGCACTCAAAACTACAGTGGGCACCACGAAAGATAGTGGGCCAAAATCACTTAGGGAGTCGGTAAACAGAAAATCAAATCTCTCAGGTATTATGCCAAGACGCAATAAGCCAGAACAAGAATTTACATTTGCAGACCAAATGAAAAAACTTGCTGGTATTAAATGACATACTTTAGGAGGTATTAAAATGTCTATTATTCAGAAATTAACTGAAGGCATCGTAAACCGTGATATGAAGCAAGAGGGACAAGCCCTTTTGAACAAGTGGTCACAAACAGGTTTACTTGAAGGCCTTAACAATGAGCAACAAAAGTCAACTATGGCTCGATTGCTCGAAAATCAAGCAAAAGAACTTCTTCGTGAACAAAGCACTTTGGCTGCTGGTGATGTTGAAGGTTTCGCTGCTGTTG
>CAACVD010000206.1_pt1 | contig 15808 bp, 20 predicted proteins | sample 2381771 | NCBI WGS metagenome assembly CAACVD01 (sample SAMEA5211965, study PRJEB30684) | marine metagenome | biome: Marine; feature: Epipelagic; material: Water | collected 2015-10-15 | depth 15 m | reverse complement strand
CCTGTTTCTTTGAAACCTATAAAGAAGCGTTAAGGTGTCGTTCCTCTTTTGAAGAAGAAGGTTACGAAGATATTCTTGTCGTAGAGGTAAAGATACCTGTTACCAAACAGGGAATATTGGACGCTATTAATATCGGCATATCGTGCAATATTGAAGCAGAGGTTTATCCCAAGGGTACTTCTTCGTACTAATACTAATTTGTCTTCGAGGGGGGTCTTCGGATTCCCCTCAAAGGCTTATACTTCGGAGGTACTAAACCTCATCCTTACCCCTTCATGGACCTTAGAAGCCACTTATGGAGGTCGAAAATAGAAATCCAATCGGAAAATGTGTATTTTCCCTGATGATGACCCTAAAGGGTCGAAATTGGTAATACTAACTCGGAGGTTATATGTCTAATCATATAAATGAGATAAGTATTTTAGTTAATTTGACAATCAAGATTGCTTCCCTGATTAAAGTTGATAAAACTTTACGGGATGCAGTTGCTTCAGATACCAACGGTTCTGAGAGTGCTTTCAGAGTACACAAGAAGTTATGCGATTCAGAATATCTGAAACAAATGACTTCAATCAGGACGAAGGCGGGCAATGTCTTAAGGCAATATTCTTTTGCTTGGGATGACCCTGAGGTTGAATCTTACCAATATGCAGACTCAAATAGTGAGTATAAAACGGGTAGGGTTCAAAGAGCGGGGTCTAGGATGGTTATTGCTTCAGTTTATGAAGAACTATTACAGCCGAAACTTGCTCAGTACAAAACTGACTTTGATAAAGCTAGGGATGCTTTTTTTAAAAGCTATCCTAGATATATCGATGAAGCGAGAACTCGATTAGGTTCTGCTTTTTATCAGGATGACTTTCCAGAAATAGAATTATTGGAACATAAATGTTTCTTTGATTTTTATGAAGAGTCTGTACCGACAATGACGACTGACCCAAGGCTTAAGATTAGCGATGATCTTAGGTCTAAGATTGAAAGAAATGCCAAGATGAAGGAGAGAAAGATTGTACGTACTGCAATAGAATCTTTTATAGGTTCAATAGTAGAACAAGGTAAGAATCTATCTGCTAATGTGAAAGCTATGAATGACAAGGAACAAAAAAAGTTTTTTAAAGTTTCTTCATTCGAAGCTTTTGCAGAGTCAGTTGATTTAATTCCTGAATACAATAAGTCTCTCTTCGGTAATAGGTCTGACTTAACAAGGGCTTATACTGAGATCAAAGGCTTGCTCACTTCCATTAACGATGTTTCATCTTTGAGAGGAACTAAGGACGATGCTAAAACCAAAAGGGATAACTTCGCTAAAGGTTTAGATAAGGCATTAGACCCTCTTAACGATTCTTTCTTTAACAAGTTAGGGGGTAAGGATGGAACGGACTGATGCAGAAGTTAAGATCATCAAGGGCAAAACTAAACTGATGCGAGAGCATGTAGGCTTGGCTTCCATGCTCATGCCATTAGAGTTTGTCCAAGACGATGATCAAGACACGATGGCGACTGACGGCAAGAAAATATTTTGGGCAGAAAAGTTTGTCGAAGATACGGACTTGCCAGAACTTATGGCTGTATTCATCCATGAGGTCTTGCATGTAGTTTATGAACATCCTTACAGAAGAGGAGACAGAGACCCTAAACTATGGAATGTTGCTTGCGACTATGCGATCAATAATTACATCATAGATACATTAAGGTTATCTTTACCCCAAGGTGGTTTATACAGCTACAAGTATCGAAATATGACTGCGGAGCAAATTTATAGGATTCTTGATACGGATGATGATGCTTTTGAAGATATGATGCAAAGTGCTAAAAGCATATCTTCGGATGAATCTCTTTCGGGAGAATCTAATACGTCTAAAAGCGGTAACAAATACGAAGACATCCCAACACAAGTTGGCGAAGTCTTAGATGCTACTGACGAAGACGGGAATCCATTGTCAAAAGATCAAATAGAGGAAGCGGTTACTGCTATCAGGCAACAGCTATCAACAGCTAATAAGGTTGAAGCATTAAACGGGACTTCTGATTTGAAAGGAGTAATAGAATCCAATTCAAGCATTAGAGTTGATTGGGTTGCTTCTATAGCGGATTGGCTTCAGGACGTTTTTAGTTATGTACATTCATACAAGAAACCGAATAAGCGTCATCTAGCTAGGGATTATTACTTGCCTTCAAAAGTGCCATTGAATAATGGAGGAGAGTTAGCGGTTGCTATCGATACTTCAGGAAGCATTTGCCAAGAAGAACTTAATTACTTTGGTTCTATCCTTGAACAGATGTGCCTTGATCTAAATATTTCTACACTAAGAGTCTGCTATTGCGACACGATAGTTAGGAAGAACGAGCATGGAGAATGGTGGGATACTTTTGATGTTCAAAACGGAGACCCTATTAACCTGATTGCTAGGGGTGGCGGAGGAACGGATTTTAATCCTCCGTTTAATCTATTCAAAGATTATTCAGACGATACCGAAAATGTCTGTGGATTTATTTATTTTACTGACGGTTACGGTTCGGTTGAAGTTGATCAAGAATTGGATATCCCTACGCTGTGGGCGATAACTGACTACTCAAGTAACACTACTGAACAATTGGAAAGTTACTTTAGATATCAGATTCCTTTTGGAGATTTTGTTTCAGTTGATATTTCACAAATTAACTAAAGTGCGATGGGGAGGGTAACACCTCCCTATCTCAACATTTCCATCAAGAGCGTATAGGAAAAATATTTTTGCAAGAAAACTTTTTTCCCCTACGATTTTGTAGGGTTAGTTAAACTTTTATACTCGGAGGTAATATGAGTAATGAAAACTATGTAGGCAACAGGTGTGTCTATTGCGGAGAAGATACTTCTTTTGGAAGTGGTCGATTCGTAAACAGGATACCCGCAGATTCAGATTGCAAGTCTTACAATCAAGAAGGCAAAGTAATCTATGAAGATGGCGAGTATCGAGACGGATATGCTTGTGCAGAATGTATGGCAATACCATGCGACAGATGTGATGAACTTATCCCTTTGGATGAAGACGTTACTCCTTACGATGTTTTTTTTGAAGATGATGAGAGATCATGGAGTGAATTCTCAGATGGCTCTTTTCGTGTTCATCATAAATGTCTTACGGAAGATGAAAGACTTGAACTCAAATTTAAACAATTAGAGGAGGTCAATTATGTTCAACGCTAATAAGTTACAAGAAGACTTAGAATTTTTAGATAATTTTTTATATGAAAATACTGAGTATGGTACGGATATTATCCTTGCCTTAGAAAACTTGGCACATCATCTGACCATGACTTCTTTTTCTTCGGAAGAAAAACCTGAAATTGTTTTGTCTTATTTGAGCAAACACTTTTTACAAGCCATCAATGAATGTGAAGTACCTAGTACCCATATTGTTGATATCTTGGAAGAGATCAAAGATGCTATCGATAACAAGTTAGATGATCTTATTTTTGATATGCATAACAAAACTTTTGAGGAGGTTGAAGATGAAAGAGATATGTGAAGTGCTTCTTAATGATGTTTACGAAGCTTCTTGTAGGCTCGCAGATGAATCTGATTATGAAGATGACCTTTTGCCTAAACTTCAGAATATAAATACGTTTATACATACTATCGGGCATTATTGGGATAATCTTCCTGAGAATGTGCAATCAGATATTATGAGCGAATTTGTTAAGCATGAAGTCTAAGAGTTATAAAACAACGGAGATTTAACTCGCTCCGAGTTGGGCGGCTCCCCTTCGGGGGGGTCGTCTTTTTTTTGGCTTTTTTTTGTAGAAAAATTTGTTCAAAAAATTATCTTTTTTTTGAGAGCGATAGATAGTCTGGATGATAGTCGTGTTCCACGTGAAACAAGCCTGTCGTGTGCATAACTTTTACGCAAACAAATATTTTAAAACCAGGCAGTCAAGCCTGGAAGCAACATGGTGTAACGCAAAACTATTGTTCGCAAAAATATTTTTAAATCCAGAAAGGCAGGTGTATCAGATTACGTTTAGCTGTGGATAACTTGTTAGCAAATTGCAAGTATATTATAATAAACATAGTTATCCTCATCGGTAACTCCTCCGAGTCTGAAAGGACACGTTAAACGGGAAGGTAATAAACTGCTTTCCCGTTTTTGTTTTGCTTTTAAAATGATTGCTTTTTGATATATAATTTTTATATGTATGCAGTTATTAGACACACCTTTGATCAAGACGTAGAAAGAAGATATCAATCAGTTGGCGAGTGGAAGCATGTTGTTTGGATATTTGAAACTGAAGCAGAAGCTGTTGAACATGCCATTAGATTACTTGATCATCCTTTACTAAAGAATGAACATAGTATGAACTATGCTATCGAAACGTTAATGACAGGTAAGTTTTATTCTATTGGTAGAGAGAGTGTTGCAATAGCCGAAGTAATGAACGCAGTTGATATAAGAGAGGTAGAAGATGGCGAATTTATTCATTAGATGTGACGATGAAACTTGGCAAATGGCACATGCTTTAGCCCGCAAAGAAAGCAGAAGTTTAAACAAACAAATAGTACACATGATCAAGCAACAAGCAGAAAGGGAAGGCATAACAGTTGAACCTATTCCTGATAAACAAACAATTATTAAAGAACCTAAGACAAGTTTAGGCGATGTCATTCTGCAAGCTAATTCCGCAGATGAAGAGACTAAGAACTTGGGTTTAGAAAAGCTTGCTGAAACAATGAAACAGGAGACTCCTGACTAGAACCCCAGAAGTTTTGTAGGGCATCGCTTGTTTCTTGCACTACCGATAACTCTATCTTTTTGATTTTATTTGGATTCTTGACCATGATACGCCATAGTATTTTCTCATGGTCTCTTGATGTAACTTCGTACAAGAACTTCTGAACAGCCAAAAGCAAGGTAGCCCTGGGCAGCAAAAAAATATTTTGTGCGAAAGTTTTTTGATCCAACGAAACTGCTGTTCCTAACGCTCCACTTTTGGATATCATTTCTAAGTATGTATTGAGTGAATTGTGTTGTTGGCTATCGATTTGCCCTGTGGTAAATAGTCTGTCGATTATGTGCTGATCGTAGACTACTGCTCTACTAATCTTTGAGTCGTCTATTTGAGTGAACCCTACCTTATGTCTTTTGTGTAGATAAGGATTGCCTACATCGTTTACATGCAAGTCAGATTTCAATGCTCCAATCAAAGTCTTCAATTTTCTCTCGCTCTTTGTATCTTCCGCTTATGATATCAAAATCTAATTCTACTTTACCCATAGAACCGTGCCAAGTGTAACGTGTTTTCCAATTATGTAATTCAACACACTCGTCAGTACGAAAGACTGTCAATCCCATGTCACATTTGCTGTAAAAAGCCATTGATTTACTGATATCTACACCTGTACAAACGTTTTTCTTGCCCGTCCTTTCGCTAGGTTTGGCGGGATGTGCTACAAAGAAACAACAAACTGAGTATTTTTTACACCACAATTGAATTTTTGTAAGCATATCTGAGATAGCATCGGTATCTAGTCCTGTTTTTTCGTAGTGTATGAAGTTAAAAGGGTCTATTACTAAAATTCTTATACCGTATCGCATAACCGCAGAGGAAGCTTTGTCTAATATCGCATCGATAGTAGGCAGTTCGCCAGAAAAATAGTCTTGAAATAGCATGTGTTCGTTAATCCAATCTTGAGCCAAGTCTTTTTCTTCTTGAGTCATCCTGTCTTCTGCTCCGTTATCAAAGAACCTTTTGCCTACATACAGTTCTGCAAGCTGTGCTGAGTGTAGAGTAGGAGGTTTCTCAAACGAACAATAACAAGTTTTCCAACCGTAATCTTTAGCCACATTGACTACAACATTGTCTATCCATTGTGATTTGCCATCGCCAGGGTAGCCTGTAACAACGTTTAAACTGCCTGTAGCTAGGGTAAAAATCTTATCTATTGAAGAGAAGCCTGTAGATATTCCTCTAGGCACTCCTTGATCGTAGAGTTTTTGGAAATCATCTGAGTATTGATCAATGCTGTTGAGATTATGCATTGGTATCGCTTCTGCTTTGACTATTTGTTCCACGACTGCAAGCTTGCCTTCTGCTAAAAGCAACTCGTTAGCATCTTTATGACCCTTGTAGTCAACTCGATAGCATCTTGCAATGTTTAACCTTCTAGAAAGTTCGTGTGCTAGTACATCTCCCGCAGAATCTTTATCCGTTGCTAGTATTATTTTGTCTATGCCATCGTGAAACTTCTCTCTTTCTTCCCAGACATACTTAAATCGACCATCTTCTTTAGGGTCTACCGCATTATCTGTAATCTTAGACGGAGAACCGTTTGGTACTGAATAACAATCAACATTCAAATGACCCTCAAAAGCGGTCTTTATGCTCAAAGTATCTAGTTCCCCTTCCGTAATGATGATTGTGTTCTCCAACGTCTTTAGAGACTCGTTATGGACGTTTTTACCCCATAATTTTGAGGCAATGCCCTCCCACCAGAACATTTTCTCTCCGTTTGCTGACCGATATTTGACTGCTTCGCACTTACCGTCCTCTTCAAAAGTGAATCCGACTATGGGTTTGCCCTTCAAATCTCCATAAATGACACCGCATTTCTTAGCAACTTCTAAATCTATTCCACGTTTCTCTAGCCACTCTGCTGACTTTCCATTTTCTTTTGTCTGTGGGGGTTTTACTTCTGTTTTTTCTACCTTTTTTGGTTTAACAACTTCTACGTTCATGCTTCTCTCCTCTTTGATCGCTCCTTTTTCTGAACAATGATGACAATGATAGACAGTTTTGCTCACATCAACGTTGACTGATAAGCATTTATCTCTCTTATTTTTTTTTCTTGTATGGCTACACAAGGGACATTCAATTTTGTGTTGACCTATTTGTAAATTGCCTACGTTTGCACGTAGAATTTCTTGGTTATCTTCATTCGCAAGCACAACTCCTCCTATATACTTACTATATACATACTAAATAAAATAATTAGTAAAATACTAGATAGTAATTATCTACTATTAGGATTATTAATTATTTTGGTTATTTCTTCCGCTAAAAATTTACGGGAGACTATGGGGTAGGCACTCAATGCTTGTAAAGATTCTGTAGTTTTTTTGGTATCTAAATCCAGAGACTTACATAAACTGTCAAACTCTTTGCTCAATATAAATTTTTTTGAATCAACTGAGATATCAATATCTTTGCTAGCCAGGTCTCTTACAGTCTGTTTTAAAATTGCTGTGTTAAGCTTTCTCAAAAACGCATCTACTTCTTCGACTGTTCCCATGAAGAGAATAATAAATTATTATTTGAACATAATCAAGAAATGATTTAAACTTGATACAAACATTAAAACAAAAAGGAGAAAATGGAAATACAGAAAGGAATACCTGTTCCTAAAACTACGGGCAGACCGCCTAAGTATGATTTTGATTTAGATGAATTTAAGAAGGGGGACATGATCAAGATTGTCATTCCTAGAAACTTAATCAAACAAGAAGTGAAGATAATTAGAAATCGGGTTGCATATTACAAAAATAAAAACCCTCTAAAAAACTTTACGGTAAGGCAAATTGACGGAGGGGTAGGAATATGGCGAATAAAGTAAAAAAGATAGACAGGGTTGATAATTGGGTGCAACAAAACTATTGGAGATATCAGGCATACACGAAGATACCTCTATTAATTTTTTGCATTGTGGTCGTGATCTTGCATGAAATATACAAATAAACACAACTTACCTAGCGAAATAATTAGGGCTGTCGAAAACGATCAGTACACTAAGGGCGACTCTATTATTTCTGTGACAGGCTTGCTTAATCCGCCAAGGATTAGGATGTTGCAATCTATACACGGGCATGAGATTACATCGGATTATTCTGACGAGATATGGAAACTGTTAGGACAGGGTGTTCATGCCATATTGGAACGGGCAAATGAAAACTATGACGATACGATAACAGAACAAAGGCTGTATCAAGAGGTCAAAGGATGGCGAATATCAGGGCAGACAGACTCGCTTTCTCTCAAGGACAATACGCTAAGGGATTACAAGATTACGTCTGTGTGGACTATCATCAACGCTTTGTCTGAGGGCAAATCAGAATGGAACGAACAACTCAACTCCTATGCATGGCTGTACCACAAAAATACAGGTAAAACTGTTGATGGTTTAGAAATCATAGCCATTGCTAGGGATTGGAACAAAAGAGAGTTACAAAGAAGAGGGGGAGACTACCCTGAAGTAGCTATATCAATAATCAAGATACCGCTTTGGAGCCTGGAGGAACAAGAAATATTTTTGCAAGAAAAGGTTTCGATCCATCAAGCCGTTGAAGCTGACTATATCTTCAAACAAGAACTGCCTTTGTGTACTGACGAAGAAAGGTGGAAGAAACCAGATACGTATAGGGTTATGAAAAAAGGTAGAAAGACTGCTATACGTGTTTTAAATACTGAAAAAGAAGCTGAAGATTACATAGCTAATCTAGCTGATAACAAATCTAATTTTATAGAATTCTCAAAAGGGGAATCGATGCGATGCAACTACTGCAACGTGTCGGATTTTTGTAGCCAATATCAATCGGAGGTAAAAAATGGCTGATTTAACATTCAAAGATGTTTGGAACAAACTGTCTAAGATAGATGTTTCTGAACACATAGAGCAGAAGATGGGCTTGTCCTATCTTTCTTGGGCTTGGGCTTGGGGTACGTTGATGGATAACTATCCAGAGGCTGAGTTTAGTTTTTACGAAGGCGAAGATAAAGTGCCTTACGTTACGCTTCCAGACGGGACTTGTGAGGTAAGATGCCGAGTATCTATCGGTAATTTACAGCGTGAAATGTGGTTGCCTATACTTTCGGGTGGCAATAAACCTATTGTCAATCCTAATGCTTTTCAAGTTAATACTTCAAAGATGAGGTGTTTGACTAAGTGTTTAGCATTTTATGGACTAGGACATTACATTTATGCGGGAGAAGACTTGCCACAAGACAAAGAGCCTGAAGTAGAAGGTAAAAAGGTAAAGCCAAAGAAAAAAGCTGAACCCAAAAAAGAACCAGAGGAACCAAAAGAGGAGCCTTGGGGTGGTGGCATTGTCATAGAAGATGAAACAGAAGAAAGTTTTGATAACTTTATTGATGTTTATCTTCAAGCATTACAGGCTTTTAACACGGTTAAAAAAGCTAGATCATGGTATGCAACTACTAAAAACCAAGAGGTTATTTCAAAGATGGCTACTAAATTCCCTGAGAAAAAAGAGGAGTTTGTAACCAAAATCAAAGAAGCAATTAAAGATTATCCACAGGAGTAAAAATGAGCGATATCGATTTTAAAGCTAGACCAAAAGCAGAGGGTGTGGTCTACCCTAATTCATATAAAGATAATCCTAAGAAACCTGATTTTACAGGCACCGTAAATTTCGATGTGCGATTAGTGCGAGAAATGGTTGAGTATATTAGGGAGTATAAGGAGAGAACGGGTAGCGAACCTGAAGATGGTGTTGAAATGAGGGTGGCACAATGGAGTAGAGTCTCTAAAGAGAAACAAACTCCGTACACGTACACAACGATTGAGTCTCCTATTAAGAGAAACGTTGCTCCCGCTCCAGAACCCGCTCCAGAACCCGCTTCTAAGCCTGTAAAAAAGGCTGAGGAGACTACTTTAACTGAAGACGAGATTCCGTTTTAGGGGTAAGTTTTGGACTACATAGAGTACAAAAAACTACTAGATAGAGTTAGGGGATTGGTTGATAGAAAATTTGGGGAGATATTTTCTGATCAAGACCCTAACTTCCTACTAGCACAGAGTTACAAGAGTGCTTTGGAACAAGGCATTGACGACTTAGAGACAGAGATAGATGAAACTATATCGGGTCGCTTAGATGCCTTGGCTTCGGAGGAGCGATGAAAAAACATAAAGAACTTACCAAGATTGAGGTAGGTATATATAAAAGCGGGTCAATGGAGGAGACCCGTTTTTACAACGGAGAGAGAGAGTTTTATTACTTAGAAACTAACAAAGATGCTGTTGACAAAAGACTCAAAGAACTAGAACAGCAATATGGTGATAGAAAAGATTTCTTGCAAAAATATTTTATAGACTAGGAGCCAGAGATGTCAGATGAACAAAAAGAAATTTGGATGCATAAGATTAGAGAGTATGCACCACGTATAAAAAATGCACACATTAGACTTTATCAAGCTGAGGCTGATGTGAAAAAAACAGAAGCTATACTTATGACACAAGCCATGAGTAAAGGTATCAAGACCAATGCGGGTCAGAAACACTTTGCTGAAGAGAGCGATCAACTACACGAAGCCAGATTAAAGGTTGGTGTATGCAAGGGCGAACTTGAAAGTATTAAAGTAGAGTTACGTGCCTTGGATGTAGGCTTTGAACAATGGCGGACTGAAGCAGTTAATAACCGTACTGAAAGACAAAGATACGGTGCGTAAATATACTACAGATAATCTTGTTCTTACTTTTGAAACGAGTGCCTATATCTCAGAAGCAACGGCATTAACAAAAGGCGATACTAGAACTTGGGTAAATTCGGGCTATTGGGGGGATAGCAGACTACCAACTTTATATAGGAACAATACTCCTAAAGAAATGCTGTTGCATCCCTCAGTATATATTTTGTTTCATTACGGTACGCCTGTTTATGTTGGTCAATCAGTTAGACCTTACGTGAGAATAGATAATCACATACAACAAAAAGAAAAAATGTTTGATAGTTTTAGAGTTTTAAAGTGTGTGAAACATAAGATGAATTATTGGGAAGGATATTTGATTTATAAATTACAGCCAAAATATAACAAAGTAGGTAAACGTTTCAAAAGAGGCTGTATTTCTGAAACGGTACGAGAAGAAAGACACAATAGAAATAAACGTTGAAAGGTAGAAATCCCACAGTCAAAGAAAAGAAACACATGGATAAAGTGCAACAACTAGGTTGCATTGTTTGTCATTTGTCGGGTATGGAGAGTGTTCCCGCAGAGATTCATCACATAGAGGGCAAGACTAAACAAAATGCACACTTGAAAGTTTTACCTTTGTGTTACGAACATCACAGAATGGGCGTGAAAACGGACTTGTTTGTGAGCAGACATCCCTTCAAAAAGGAATTTGAGAAGCGTTACGGTAGCGAAAAGCTACTGTTATTTAAAGTTATGCAGTTATTAGTGGACGATGTTTAAGGAAAGTTTAGAAAAGGAATTACAGAAAAGAAAGAAAGCTTGGTGGGATTGGCATAAAAAGAATCCTGAAGTGTGGCAGAAGTTTGAAGAGTACACATTACAAGCTATCGCTAGCGGTAGGAAGCATTACTCGCAATGGGCTATTATAAATAGAATTAGATGGAACACAGAGATAGAGACATCGGGTGGGACATTCAAGATTAGTAACGATTACATAGCCTTTTATGCAAGGTTATTCCATGCAAGGTATCCAGAACATAATGGATTCTTCAGATTAAAACCCTTCAAAGAAGAGAAAGAAATGGCAGAGCTTGACCGCCTGGGATTCTAGCTCATCAAAAATATTTTACGCACAAAAATTTCCCAGCAGCTCCCAGCAGACTCCAAAAAATATTTTTTGCGAAATAGTTTCTAGCTCAGAAAGTTCCCACTTGTGATATCGGAACGTTAGCGTTTTTCCTAAGTTCTGGAACAATAGCTAATCTTTTATCTCGTTCTAGTTCTAACTCTTCAAGTGCATTTCTTCTTGCAAAAGGCGATAGATCGTCTCTTCTTAACAAGGTATCTCTACGTTTTCGCCACCCTTCAAGGTATCTATCAATGGCTCTGATCTGCGATTTGACGTTCATTACACCCTGATTATTAGTTCTGTATGCAGATAATTCATCAAACCTTCTGTCTTTGCGGAGGCGGTTCATCGTCTGTACAACGGTATCAACCTCGTTTCTAAGTTCGTAGAATTGCTGTTGTAAACCACCTGAACGGTCTAGGTCTATTAATAAACGGTTCAATACAGGCACAGAACGGATGTCTGGCGGTATTAAAGGCGTTCCTGTTACTCCCCTAGTGACTGAATCAATTATGTCTAATACGTAGCCTCCTAGCGTCCCTGTGTAGCCTCTAGCAATATACTCAATCTTGATAGGAGATATGTTAAATGCTTCCCCTAATTGTCTGGCAAGTTCGTTTGTAGACGCTCTTTGTTGTAAACCAGGTTCTAACTTAGTTTGATAATAAGGGATGATCTCTGTATTGGTAAACGTGTTTCTGTTGTTGTAGACCTCTGCTATTGGTTTTAAGGCTTGTATTCCAAATGCGGGTTCAAAGAAAGGTAGATTAGCAGAAGTGCCAAGCTGTCTCTTAATAGACACTATAGCCTCGTTTATGGCTTGTCTTGATAGAGCATCTTCGCCCATAGCTACGTCAAATAAACGTTCTGGTATGGCTTTAAATAACATACCCACTTCAAAAGGAATAGGTATCTTGATGGCGGGTATACCATCGCCTAATGGGATTATCCAATTATCGTCCCTGACCTCTCGTCTAAGGTTCTTGTATTCGTCTGTATCGGACACTAAAGCGTAATACATGGCAGTCAAGCCGATCAAGGCTCCACCTCTCATTAGCATGGCTTTCTGTATTTTTCTTTGTAATTCTTTAGGAGATTGACCGTCTTCTAACTTTTCTATAGCTGAATATTGACCTGACCCCGCTCTCCATAATACATCTAGACCCTGTATCCTGGCATTTAAGAAAGGTATAGCTGAGGTAATTATCCTAAATGCGGGAGAAAGTCCCCGTCTACCAAAGTTAATTATCTCTAACGCTTGAAAGGCGGCTTCAGATTGTGCTTGTGCTTCTGAGGCACCGTCCTTTTTCATCTTGTTATAAACAGACTCATAGACTGCAAGCCTAGTGGCTCCATCTGATTTAGTTGTTAAGGCTCCTAAACCGTCCCATATCTTGAAAAATAAGTTCTGCGGAGACATACTGTTGTCTGGGTTCAAACCTTTTTCTCGCATGGCTCTGTCCACAAAAGCTTTGACACTACCCTCATCATTTTGAAAGTCGTAACCACCTAGAACACCGAAACGTTCTAGTTCCTTCATGTCACCAAACATATTCTGCACAGTATCAATTATGGGAGTAAATTTTTCTCCGCCTATTCCTAGCGGTGCACCCGATGTTACTGCTGCTGATAAGGTATCTCTAAGTAAGTTGACCACAACAAAACCAGGATCACGGGTTACGGTATCTCTAAGTATTCTTGCGGGGAATCCTAAAGCATTTGTTACAAAGTCCGTGCTGACACCACCAATACCTCTAATCGCATGAAAGACATCTGTATCATCTAATTCAATATATTTCTTTGTGCCATCTTCAAAATAAGATATGACATCTTTACCTGTAAGCTGTGCTCTATCTGTTATCTCTCTGGCACTATCCATAGCTTCAAGATCACGCACAAGTTTACCGACACCATCGTTCTTTAATGCTGCGGTTAGAATAGATAGTGAGTTCCTTGATATGGCTTCTACAGGTCCTATCTGTAGAGGGTCTTCTGAGCCTTTGAGTTCTATGGATAAAGGGTTATTAGGTAGAACACCCGCAGCTATTCTAGGTCCGCCTAGACTTTCATCAACCATGACCCTATAGAAAGGATAATAAGAAGAATGTTTCTTCCATATCTCGGCTTGTTGTTGATCTAATATTCCTTTTGCTTGTGCAAAATCTATTAGCCTGTTGTTCCAATTCTGATAGTTGTCATAGGCTTCAACCACTTCAGGAAAATCTTTTTCTATGTTTTCTATTTGTTCTAAGTCTTGTGGGGTTGCGGGGACCTCAACTTCTCTACCGTTTTCTTGCAAGTTCTTTACACGTTTGAGAGTTGCATACATCTTAAATATACGTTCTTTATCTATAGTCGGGTCTGAATACAAAGGCATAAATATCTGTACTAAACCACCTGTGTTTTGATCGCCTTCTAAAAACGGATTGAATCTAGTGCTAATAGGTAGGTCAACTACGTTAGATAAAGCTTCTTCTCCTTGTATTGTGTCCCTTACATAACCTACGTTTAATAAACCTTGGAAGATACCTCTGGCTCTGTCTGCCATACGGATTGCGACTATAGCTGAGGTAGTCGCATCGTTATTAGCTATTCTTACGTCTTCATTTTCTTGACCACCCTTAATTAATTTTTTAGCTATAGGATCGTACTTATCTATGATTTGCGTTCTAAATTGATTAAAGAAAGGACGTATCTCTGTTATAGGGTCCTTGACCAAATCAATCATCCTGGCACCAAAAGACTTAGTTGGAGCAGTATAATTAGCGTCTATACGATTGGCTGTGTCTTGATAAGACTCAGGTATGGTTCCCGCAGAAAACTTAGGTATGTCGTCTGGTGGTTCTGGTGCTGTTGGGTCCTCATTAAAATCTATCGCTGCTTTTAAAGCTACATCTGAGGCATTTAAATTATATGGAGGTATCTCTCCATTAGCCATTGTTTTAGTTATCTCTTCTGCTTTATCTACAGCTTGTTGTAATTGTTTTGATTCACTTGAACCAGGAATAGCTGAATCTCTTTTACCTCTTTGCATTATTTGAAGAGAAGGACCAAATCTTTCTCCTAAAATTTCTTGGCTAGGCATGTATTCTAATTGAGGTTGTATGCCTTCAAGATCAACTATGACTTCTACTTCTCTACTAGCTGCTTCTTCAATATCTGTATAACCTAAATTTTCTATCTCATTGAGTTTTTCTTGCTCAAATTCAGACTCATATTCAGCAAAAGCTTCTTCAAAGTCTGAATCGTTCTCGTAATCCTCTCTTTGCGGTCTATCTAAAAAAGGAATAAACCCACCACCAGCTTCGTAATCAGCATCGTATATTGCCTCTGATAAATCTATTTCTCTACTTCCTCTTGAATCTTCAATTAAAGATTTTACATAAGGTACGTAAGCTTTTACTCTATCTAAAGGAACTTCAAACCTATAAATTGTTTGCGGTAAAATAGCCGTATCAGTTAAATCTTTTTTTAATTGTTCAAATTCTTCACGCTCTCTAGCTTTATCTGGATTTAATATTTGTCCTCCCAACATTTCATCAAGTGCGACAGGTGATAATTCAGATCGGGCTGAATCTAATACTGCTTGGGCGTTAGAACCTAATGGAAGTTTTCTAGTTGGTACAGAAATTCTATCTAATAAATCTTCTCTTATTAAACTTGTAGAAGAAAAATCATCTAGCGGACTTTGAGATTCAGTTAATTTAAATCCTGGTGGATTATTAAGTCCTCTATATACAATAAGATTACCTCTCTTATTGGTAAATTGACTTAAAAACCAATCCATATGATTTTTTAAAACAGGATCATTAGCTATTACATTTATAAAAGGATAGTCTTCTTCTTTGAGAGGAACTTGTTTTATGTTAATAGTCCCATCAGGATTAATTACGCTTGCATCGCCTATCGCTTGTCTTGACTGTTTTATATATCTACCAAAACTACTAATAAAATCTCTTGATTTTAAAGCTCGTTCAGAAGCTCTCCTAATATTATTTATTGTCTCATCTTTTGCTGGATTTTCTGTCTTGTATAATCTTTTAGATTTATCTTCTCTTCTTTCAGAACGAGTATAATCTTCACCAGAGCTTAATTTTTTGGTCACAAGTTCTCTCATGTGAAAAGGATAAAGTCTCCCTAACCAGGTTTCACTATTTGGCAATAAATCAAACATAAAATTTTTAGTAGCTCTTAATCTATCGCCAAATTTATTTGTTTCTTTTCTATATACGGTGCCACTACCTTTCATTTTTGCAAAACTAGGAATACTTTCAGTAT
>CAACVD010000165.1_pt2 | contig 15814 bp, 8 predicted proteins | sample 2381771 | NCBI WGS metagenome assembly CAACVD01 (sample SAMEA5211965, study PRJEB30684) | marine metagenome | biome: Marine; feature: Epipelagic; material: Water | collected 2015-10-15 | depth 15 m | reverse complement strand
AATATCCTTCGGCGTGATCTGCTGTAGAGTAAAAATTAGCCATTACCATGACTAAAATTTTACTTGATGTTGATGATGGTGTTATTGATGTAGAAAGTTTATTTAGACCACTTGTTGATGATGCTTGTGTGTTATCTGTTGTTTGTACAACTTGTAAAACTTTACCACCACCGCTTAAAGCGTTCCAACTTCCGCCAGTTCTTGCAACAACTTTGTCTAGCGTTTCATCATATGCTATTTCACCACTGCTACCACCTCTGGTGTTTAGATCACTTGTAGTGTTGCTGTCCAATCTAATTGGAACATACATTCTCATCTGATCTGGGTGTGACGCACTTGTTATTGTACTTGAAGTACTTGATCTGTTTTGAAATCTTATTAAATCTTGCGTTGTTTCAGAACCACCATACTGTTGTTTTTTGTGCCTGATACGCATTGTGCTTTCATCTTGTGGCATATAAAATTCGTACTTGCTGTTGTAGCCACCGTTGCCATCTGTTCTGCCGGCCGCACTTGAGAATGGTTCATCAGTTTCACCATACTCTATACCAGTCTGTATAGAAAAAGTTCTACCTTCTGGTCCTTCATAACCAGCTCTGTTTTGAAGTTCAAATTTTGTAGCACTATTATCACCTGCAACAACTGTGTTAACCACGTGTGAATCATATGAAAGTGTTGCACTGACGCCCGTGCCGTTACTTGCACTTTCTTCAAGTGTTATACCAGTTGTACCTGATCTGCCTGTTACATAAATTTTGTCTGAGTTGTTTGAGTCTGTGTAGAAAACACCAAGCTCATTGTCAATTGCGTGTTGCCAGAATGCATCTAGTGTTCCTACTGTAAGTGTGACTGATGTGCCTGATACTGTTGCCGTCAATGCACTTAATGTTGCAATGCCAGTTCTGTATTTTCTAAACTGAAAATCATCCCTAGCACGAAGGTCGAGGTCATCTTTTGGATCTAAAATTATGTCGCCTTTTGATCTAATTCTAACTTTTCCATTTGATCTGTTTGATCTAATTTCTACATTACCACCTGATGAGTAAATGTTTGCTTCACCACTTGCATTTACTTTAAATTGATCACCAACTGTTGCCACCATGTCATCTGCACAATCCATCCAGATGTCTCCACCTGATCCACCGCCTAATGCATCTAAATAGATGTAACCACCAGCGTCTAGCGTGATGTTTGTACCAGTTAATTTGTTTCCGTTGACATCTAAGTCACCGCCTAATTGTGGTGTTGTGTCTTCAACTACATTTGATATGCCTGAACTACCGCCAGTATCATCTGCTATTTCAAAATTGCTTGTTGAACTGTTGTATTTTAATATCTTACCATTTGCTACACCTGTGGTGTCTACATCTGATAAACTGCTTAAAGATAATCCTGTTACTGTGCCACTGACATTTATGTTTGCACTAAAAACATCAAATCTTTTTGTTGTTGAACCTAGATCTATACCTGTAGAAGTTGGTAGTATATCACCTGCCGCTTCTATTTTACCTGTCTGTATGTAATCTACACCTGTGCCAAATGTTGATCCTGATGTTTGGAATGTTATGCCTGCTGTTGAATCTGGTGTCAATAAACTGACACCGTTGGTCATTACTAAACTGCTTGTGCCATCAAATAATGCTGTGTCACCTGCAAGTGCTGTTGTAGAACTTGTACCTAATGCTAACGCATCTGTGATTCCGTAACCAGCTATTGTAGTTGGCTTACCTGTTAGTGAAGCAAATGACTGTGCTGGTACTGAAGTCAAATAACCGCTGTCGTTTGTAAACATACTGATAGCACCTGATTTGTTAGTCAATGTTTCGGTGCTTGAAGCTGTTATAAATGTTGATAGGTCTGCTGGTGCAAAACTAAATTGACCATTTGTATTATCATATGAAAGTGTGCCGCCACCACTTGCTGAACTTGTTGCAACTGATAGGTCAGTTAATGCTATACCGCCGCCTGAACCACTTGCATCAGTGCCCCATTCAACTTTACCGCTTACTGAGTCATATTTTAATATCTGTCCGTGTGTGGGTGATGTTGTTGCGTCAATTGTAAATCTATCTGTTCCACTTGCGTCTTGCACTTTGATGTTGTCAGTTTTTAAAACTACACCAGCTGAACCTGTACCTGTGGCCGCCAAATAAACACCAGCGTTAGTACCACCGTCAGATGTGATTCTAACACCCATGTTAGTGCCAGTAGCACCGCCGGCTATGTTTATGTGACTAGCTGAATGTGATATCCAACCATTTGTGCTATTTGCATTTATATATATATTTGAATTTAGAGCAGACAAAAGTAAATTTTCATTACCTGCATTTACAGCCCCGCTCATGCCCGCACCAGCTTTGATTTCAATATCTTCGCCGGTTGAACCAATTGTTATTTTACCAGCATTGGCTGAACCATCATCACCAGCTTGGATGTTAACTTGTTTTGTTTTTACTTCAAAATCTTCAGGACCCATATTTAAATAAGTGTCATCATTTGTATCACCAACAGTGATGTGTGGTCTGTAACTGTAATTTGGAAGTGCACTCAAGCCATTGTTGTTTACAGCAACCAATTTAATCTGTGAGTCAATATATGGATTTCCACCTGCACTATATGCCTGGAAAGTTGTAGTGTTTGTGTCTATGTTTGTGCCTAAGTAAGTTGTTTGATGCTGGAAGTGATCTATAGATGTACCTGCGCCGCCTGGCTCGTAAACAAGTAAAGGAGATGAACTGCCAGGTCTGCTGTGAGTAGATGTTATTTTTAAAATTTTACCTCTTAATTCATCTGATGTTGATATAAAACCGCCGCTTGTTGTAATATTTCCTGATGCTAAAATATTTCCGCTTGTTGTTTGAATATTGTTATTGCCTATAATTATACCATTTCCTGTAATATTATAACCATTCAAATCAAGTGAATTACCCAGTTGTGGTGAGGTGTCATTTACTATGTCAGTCAAACCAGTAGGTAAATTTGTTAACAGTGAACCATCAACAGCAGGAATTTTTCCATTGCTGTCTAATTTTAAAATATCATTTGCACTTGTTCCTGTGGCCGCTTGTACACGTGCATCAGCTCTTGCATTTGTGTAATATAAGTTGCCACTTTCTGATAAGTCTGCTGTTGTTTTTGCGTTAAACAATGTGTTCCATCTTGCACTAGTAAAGTATAAATTTGTTGATCCTTCTGCTAGGTCATCTGTTGTAGAACTTGCAAGTCCTTGTGTTGAAATAACACCAGTTGAACTGTTGTAAGATAGATCACCACTTACGCTGATTGCTGATCTGGCTCTTCCATCTGTGTAATATAGATTTGCACCTTCTGTAAGATCACTTGTGGTTTTTGATGCTAGTCTTGTGTCAAAATCTGCGTTGCTAAAAATTATATCATCAGCAGGTTCAAATTTTGATGTTGAACTGTTGTATTTTAATATCTGATTGTTAGTAACACCTGTTGTGTCAACATCAGATAAAGAACTTAAATTGGCTGGTTGAGTAACACTGATGTCACCATTTGAGTCAAATGCAATATATTTGTTTGCTCTATCAATTTCATTTGGAAGCAACAGATTTGCTTTTACATCACCATTTGCATGAAAGTCATCTTTGTTACCTGGATCTAATCTTATAGATTGTTCTCTCAAACTTTTGTTGTCTCTGACTGCAATATTAAGGTTGTCAAACTCTCTGTTTAATACTGCGGCGCTCAATGCGGCGCCATTTGCAAAATCACTTGTTCTTTCTGGTTGTCTGTTTGAAACTATTGCTATCTCTGTGCTTGAAGCTGGTGCCGTTCTAAATTCAACAGTCCCAGTAGATGCTGTGCCATCTGTGGTATCATTGATTTCATAGGCAGAGCCGCCCCCACTAAAGGACACGGTCGGACTTGTTGTGTATCCGCTTCCGCCTGCTGTTACAGTGATTGATGTTACTGCACCACTGGAGATTGTTGCTGTGGCCGTTGCTCCACTACCGCCGCCGCCTGACAGCGTAACTGTTGGCGCTACGGTGTATTGTGTACCGCCCACACCTACAGTCAAACTTGTTACAGCACCTGATCCAATAGTTGCTGTTGCAGTTGCTTTTGTACCTAGTGTTTGTTTTACACTATTAACATAAACTTCAATATCTGCTGTGTTTAATATTTCAAAATTAAATGAAAAGTCCGTGACTGTGTTGTCACCTGTGTAAAATATTCTAGATTCGTTACTGCTTACTGCCATGATAATTCCTTTTTATGTAGGTATTTATTCAAAAATACTCTGTAGTTTTTCATATACGACATTGTGATAACCATTTCTTCTCTCATCATATGCGTACTTTTCTTTCCTTGCTTTGCTGTTGTAATATTTGTCTGGATCTAATGCTTCTTCCATTGCGTCAGTTAAGAAAAATTTAAACAAGTTTAGACCAATTATGCTTGGACCAAACAACGCAACTAAATCATCTGTTATGTTTGAAACTGTCTTACCTGGTTTATCAATTGGATTTGATCCTAATACTGTTGTTGTTAAATCTGCTAGTCCACTTAACACTGGACCTAAAAATTGTCTCATAAGGTCATTACTAAAATCTCTTTCAGTAAATGTTCGAGATGATACAGGAGCACCTAGTTCACTAGCTATGTCAAAACCATTTGCTATTGTATTTTGCAACACCATTTCTGTTAAAGGTATAACTGCTAGATTACCTAAAATAGGTAGCCTTGTTAGTGCTCTTTCATATAATTTTGAATCTAGAAAACTGTACATATTGTTTCCATTTACAATTTCTTTTGCTTGTGTGTATGCTATTGCACCAACAAATGTGTATGCCAACACACTTGCAATCGCACTAAACATTCCAGCCGTGCCACCATCTTGTAATTCTTTTCCGTGCATTCTTCTTCCAACTGCAAATGAAAATGATTTGAACTGTGTGATTGTTTTTAACAAACCACTTACTGTTGCAGATGACCAATTAGTGTCATCGGTAAAAAAACTTAAACGCATTTTTTCCATGTCACCTGGTCTGATCCTTGACAGTCCATCTACATTACTGTTGAAAAATTTATGCCACTTGTCATACAAAGTGCTAGTTCGTAGTCCACCTCTAGCCGCTTCAGTTCTGTCCATATAGTCTGCAAGTTTAAAAATATCAAAACCACCATCGTTCTTGTCCATAATTACACTCTTACCGTGCTGATCTTTTGTGTTCCAAAGTCTTACTGTTTGATCGTAGTCTTGTTCTGTAAAGCCGTGTCTTTTAAGTTCTCTTATCCAATCAGGATTTGTTTCACTTAATTTTTTCCATTTTGCACCTGATTTTAATGCTGTACCAACATTAGTCCTTAACACAGCTAGTCCACCAGCCGCTTGTCCATCTGATAAGAAAGTTGAACCAGTGTATCTCATAAATCCATTTGCAATTTTTTCTGACCATCTTTGCCAATCACCTTCTGCTAAACTGCTGGCCATTGTGTTGTACAAACGCATTTGAGTCATTCCAATTACGTGTTCAGTTGCTATGCCCCAGTGTTGTGCAACAGCTCTATTTTGTCCACTTGTTAACAATGGATGATGTCCTGAAATAGTTTTCATATTTCTAAACCATTTTTTGTTTGTTTTGTTCATTCTTGAAATAGCAAAAAAAGGTTCAACAAGCGTTTGATCCATAGGTATGAAACCCAAGTGTCCAACATTTATATTTCTCATTGTTGTAAAAAATCTACCTGTCTGTGTCTTGTTGATCATTGATGGTCTTTCAGTAGCCATCAAGTGATTAGTAAAAATGCTCCAACCATTTGTATCAATGTGTTTTCTTAAGTCAGGATCGCTATCCATAGTTTTTCTTAATTCATTGATGTAACCTTTTAGGTTAGTGCCATACAATCTCACTTTTGCATTTTCTTCACTGAATCTTGAAAACTGGCTAAAGATTGCATTTACAGGATCTTGACTTGTGTATTTGTTTCTAATTGCAAGTTCACTTGCACCATCTTTAAACAACAGGTACGGTGACACTCTACCTTCTTTGTTTAAGTCATCAGCCGCATATTTTGTTGTGCTTTCATACATTTGATTGCCAATGTATTTTAATTCTTTTCTAATTATATCTTGTGGTAATTTTGCTATCTCATCGTAACTTAAATTTTCATATGCTTTCAATTGTTTTAGAGATCCTGGATCTAAAGCATCAGCCAATTCATTTGCAAATGTTTCTTGATCAACAATAATTTTTTGCACACCTCTTGACTCTGTAATTAATTTTAAAGGATTAAACATCACACGATCTGCAAAATGTAAAAAGTTCATATCACCACCAGCTATGTTGTTGTCAGCTTGTATTTGTTTAAAATGTTTTTTCATTGCACTTACGGCTGTCCAATGTAATCCATCATCACTTAAACTTTTGTTAGCGGCTCCATTAGTTCTTGCAATATTTTGTTTGTCTTCATAAAATTTGATCATTGTCTCTTTGTTATTTTTCATGATCTCTGACCATTTGGGATTGATTGCATTTAATTCTTTTTCAACTCCATTCCAAAAATATTTGGCCATATTTGATGATCTCAAATCTTCAAACCCAGTGCCTTTTTGAAAGTTGTTATTTGCTAACAGTCCTAAAAATATTTGTTCCATCAGTGCTGTGTCATCACCGTCTTTGGCTAATCTGATTGCATTCTTGTATAGACCAAACATACTTTTATATTGTGCGGACTTGGCCGCTTTCTCAAAGTCAGCACTCATAAACCAATCTCTTGTTTCTTTGATCTGGTTTGATGTTTTTATGCTGTTAACTATTGCAGGTAATTTTTTGTTAAAATTTTTATTGTTTAGCGTTTGTATAGATTCAACTGCTTCATTCAAAATGTATTCATATGCTGTTGGAGCCTCTGGATATTTTTCATCAACAATGCTACGCCATTCTAGCAATTCACTTGCTTGTGTATTTTTTAGTTCACTAATTATTTGTTGATTTGATGTGGTTGCATCAAGTTGCCTTACTTGGACAAATTGTTTTATCAGTGCATCAACATTTTTATCAAATGTTTCAGTAAGACCAAGTGACTCCATTTGAGCCAATGTCTGACCTGAAAATACATTTTTACATTTTAACGCCATTAGTATAATTTGAGTATTTCAGAAATTGCACATTTCAAATACTCTTCTCCATCTTTGTCTAATAAACTTTTGTATGTTTTTGCTTTGTCAATTGTGTAGAAATGCATATCTAACAATTCAGCAATACCGTTCATATTTGTTGAGTACTTGGCTGACTTGTCCCAAGCACCAGTTAATTTTTTCTTGCTAGTTTTAAACAACTTGCCATCTTTGATGTAAAACAAAGTCCTAACACCAGTTCTTTGTTCACCTGTTTCAAATGTCCATTCTTTGTTGTCTTTGTTTTTTAAGTATTCAAACACACCATCAACATCTCTGTTTCTTATCTGTCTTTGTTCTTTGACCCATTGCATTTGTTTATTGATGTTCCATTCACTGTCTACTTTTTGTGCTTCTAAATCTTTTAACAACACTTCAATATCTTTTACTGCTTGTAATTTTATATTGTTATCAACACTTTGCAGTTCATCTATTTTTGCAACCAACGGACCAGTGTCTTTTTCTTTCTTTAATATTTTTGCTTTGGCTTTTGCAACATCTTCAGGTGCCATAGCCGCAACTTCATCTTTGATCTGTTGTACTGTTTCATCATGAGTCAATGCTTTGTTGTTGTAAATTTTTTCTATAGCTGTATCTTCAAAATCTAATTTTTCCATTTTATCTTTCATCAGTGTGTTTATTTCAACATTCTCACCACGCTTTAGTGCGTCTAGTTTTTTTTCAGTTGTTTCTCGTCTTACTTTTTTTGCAATCTTTGTTAATGGTTTTGCTTTAGGACCTAAAAATCTTTTTAGTCCAATTTCCATCATGAAAGTTAATTTTGCATATTGATCAGGATTTTTTATATTTGGATTTGCTTGTTCAATAGGTACAAAAATATCTTTGTTAGTTGCCTTGCCCTCTAGTGTTTTTTCTTTTACAAAAAGTTTTGGATTACCAAAATCATCAAATACTATTTTTTGTCTTTCACCATCATATGCTGTAAATTCAAATTCATCTTTTCTAGTTTGCAACATCTGATCTTGATCTTTCTTAAAAAATATTTTTCTTAAAATATTTCTTGGGATAATATCTTTTGGATCTTTTATTTTTTTCTTTGGCGTGTCTATTGTTTCAGCGCCAATTTTAATTTGTTCGTAAACATAGTTTCCATTCTTATCTACAACAAATTCATAGTCACCTTCTCTTACAGGAAATTTTGTGTCTGACATTTGATCAGCAATTTGGAATTCTTCTTCTAGTATATTTTTTTTAAATATTTCTAGCTCTCTAGTTCTTAAACTTTTTGTTCTTACTAATACTGCACCTTCTGGTGTTATTTCATATATTACTTTTGCATTGTCTAGCAAACTGGTTCTTCTACCATTTGCATCGTACATAATTTTACCGCCAGCGTTTTGTATGTCTCTTGCAGTAAATTGTTGTTGTGCAAATTCAGTATCAACAAGTGTTTGTTTAGATCCATTTTCTTCCATTGCTTTTGCAACAGCACTTCTTTCTGCTTGTGCTTTTTCAATTACTGGTTCTATTTCATCTGGTGTTACGTCAAGTGATCTTCTGATTGCTTCATTGTCTCTGGCTCTGTTTATTCTATAATTTCTTACACCAGCACTGATACCTGATATTGCACCAAGTGTAGCACCACCAAACAGTACTGCGGCACTGGCCTGACCAGCAAGTTCCCAACCAGATAATTTTTCTTGTCCTCTGGCTGTCCTTGCAGGATTAGTCAACACAGCTTCAGCGCCACCATATGCGGCACCCCATTTAGCACCTGTCCACATAGCTTTTCTTACATTGTTTAACACGCTACCTGCTTTGACTAGCTGTCCACCAATAGGTATCAAATTTACTTCATCTAACAAAAACATTGATAGATATTTTGATGTAGTACCAGCAACTTTACCAAAAGCACTAGCCCTGTTCCAATCTTGTTCGTATCTTTTTTCTATGTCGTATGTTTTGGCTCTATGGAAACTTGTGGCTTCTGTTAAGTCATTTGTCCATTCAATACCTGGTCTATAATTTTTGTGCGTTGGCCAATCTTGTTCTGCAATAGGAGTTTCATCATACCAACCAACACCTTGTCCAGCTAATGTACTGTCCAATAGAGGCACTAGGTTATAACTTCTACCTGAAGCTATACCTGTTAAAGATAATCTTCCTGCACCAGCTTGTTCTTTAGGTTTGTCGGCTGAGTTATAACTAACCCAGCTTGTCTTGTATCGTGCCGCCATTATAGAGACCTTTCAGCTTCTTTCACTAACAAATACAAACTTGCACCTGGTGCCAATTTAGCACCCGTACCTTTACCAGCGTAACCACCTTGTGCTTGTAATGTTTTCCAATTGTTCATCACGTATTTCTGTACTGCTGGATTTTCTAAACCTTCTAGATCATCAAATTTTGAAAGATAGTTTAGTTCCCATTCAGTCCATTTTGATCCTGCTTGTGCATTTTTTAACAGTATGCCATTTACAACATCTTCCTGACCAAACTCATTGGCCGCTATGTTAAATGCACCACTGTCTACGAAGCCTGCTTTTTGTGTTATGCTTGAGTAAAATTTTCTAGTGTCTTCTTCTTTTTGCTCATAAGCCAACATTTCATCTCTCTTGTTTTTAAATGCATCAGGACTATCAACTAATTCTGAAATACTTTTCTGTATATCTTTTATGTCAACATCATTTACATCTCTTTGTTTTTCAAAGTCTGGGATCTCTTTTATAATGTTTTCATTTGCAAATTCTTTTTTCCATGACCCGCCACCAACTGGTGCACCAGCGTCAATGTTTATGTTCCAACCTTTTGCAAACTTTTTACTTGTTTGCACTGGTACTTGTTTGTTTGCATCTATCTCAACAATCATAGGCATAACAGCAAATTCACCATTTACATTTTGCTCACCAGCCATACTAAATGTTTGTCCTGATGTACCTAAATCAGCATCAGTGACACTTGATTTCAATATCAACTGTGAGCCTTCTCTGTCTAGTTCTAATGCGTTTGCAAATGCACTTTCACATTGTTCAAATGTCTGTGACTCATCACATAAAAAATTGTATTCAACTGGATTGCTTTTCATCAAGTTTACTTTTTCTATGCTTTTGTTAACATTATTACCTTCGTACAAACTGTGTGGTACAATAATTGTTTTGCCTTCTGCGTATTCAATTGGTCTGAAAGATCTGTTGTACAGTTCATCTGCTTTTTTCATAGCGTTGTCAAAGTCTAGACCTTCAACCATTTGATAGTTTGTTATTATTTCATAGAACTCAATTGCTTTTGCTTTGTCGCCAATTGAGTTGATGTTCATTTTTTCAATATGGTCTGATAATTTTTTTGCGTTATTTTGATCTTTGCTACCTTTACTGCCATCTTTTCTACTGTCTAAAATAGTTTTAATTTCATCTTTTCTAATAATAGCTTCAAGCATCATTGATCTTTCAGCGTTGTCAGGTAGCTCTAATGCAATTTCAATTGCTGTGGCTCTTGTAGAAACGCCTTCTGCTTCAAGTATTTCTTGTACTATGTCAATGTTGTTATCAAGTTTTAGCGTTGTAAGTAGATTGATTGTGTCATTTACTTGGTTGATGTCATTACTTGCTAATGCACTAGTCAACGCTGATATTTCATTCTGATCAACAATAGGTATCATCTCTACAGGCACACCTAATTTGTTTGCGGCGTTGATTCTTCTTTTCTTTAATTCATCACCGTCAGTAAGTTCACTTATGTTATTGAAATCAATTATGCCATCTGTGCCTAACACTTTGTAAGGATTTGCATTTCCAACAACTGCTTTTAATTTTTCATTTCTATCTTCTAATGTTTTGATAGAGTCCATGATTGCTAATTTTTTAATTTGGTCTTCTGGTTTGGTGTTGTCAAACAAACCTTCTAAAATTTTGTATTGATCAATAGTGTCAGTTAATTCGTCTACACTCATTGTCTTGTGATTTTTTGTGTATGCTTGTGTAAGCTCAGCTTGTTTGTATAAGTTTAGATAACTTTCTAATGTTTCATTGTCCCAAAAATTATCTTCAGCAATCTTGTACAAGTTTGGTAGAGGCATTGCCTCATTGATTGGTGTGTCGTTTTCTAATGCGTTGTTTAATGTTGTTGTTACATTTGTTTGTGCAAGTGCAGACTCACTCTTTCTTGCTTCAACCATTTCTCTAAAATCACTTTTCAGATCACTTATGATCTCACTAAACAATCTTGGATCTAATGTTTCTGGTATCTTAAACTGTGGTAGACCTTTTTTGATCTCATCTTCGTATACAACTTTTAAATCTTTTAGATATGACTTGTATCCATCTTCTTCAAGCCCTTTAATAAATTCTTCTTTGCTGATGTTTGGTGTGTCTTCAAAACTTTTTTTGATTTCAGCTGTAATAACAGATTTAAAAAAACTGTTTTGGAACTGTTCTAAAACTTGTATGTCAATTTTCTTATCAACATTGTACAGTTGATTTGTATGAAACATAAATTTAGCAACTAGTTCTTCAACACCTTCATCACCTGCTAGTATGCCTTCATGAATCTTGTTTGTAAGATCAACTAATCTATCTGTTTCAATTTTTAGATCTTCTGCTTCTTGTCTTAAAAAACTATTTGTGCTTATTTGTGTGTTAAATCTTCCGGCTTGTTTGTCAAACCCAACGCCTATTGCTTGTTGTAAACTTGCGGGTGTCTTTTTTAAAAAATTTTCTCTCAACTTCAATGCTTCAGTGTTAAATTTTTCTGAATCATACAAGTTGTTGTTTTTAAGTTCTGTTAGCTGTGTTTCATATTCTTGTTCTGTCTTTGCAATAAAACTTGAACTTGCACCTTTTTTGAATGCCGCACCTCTAATAGTGTTTGGTTTTGCCATTGCTTGATTGATGTCAACCGTGCCTTTGTCTACTGCTTGATAACCTGCTTGTTGTCCTTCTTCGGCCGCTTTAATATCTAAATGATCTTGTGCAAGTGAGTTGATTGATTTTAAGATGCTTACTGTACCATCTTTTAATTTAGGTGCTTTGAAACCTGATGATATCTTGCCTGATGTTTCGTATGTTGGTATCTTTTTTACTGCCATTGTCTATCCTCTCATTGCAAATCTTGTTCCAAAATCTAACAATGATCCTACTGCTTGTTGTTTTCCATAATCTCTTTGATTCTTTGCTCTAATCATTCCTGCGTAAGCTCTACTTGAAACATTGAAGTCATCAGTAAATTGATCAAACGCAAAAGTTTTTGCCGTGTCAGCCATTACGTCAACAGGAGTGCCTCTTAATGGATCTACGCCAGCTGATCCGTAAAGTGCTAACTGTGATCCAACTGCTTTACGCATTTTTCTTTTTCTGTCAGCCGCTCTCAACATCGAAGCCTGTTTCATACTTTCAACTTCGTATTCAGTTAAACTTGCTTGTTGGTTTGCAAGTGCCATTTGTTGTGCCATCATTGCACCTGTACTAGCCATTGCAATAAAAGGTGATGCAATACTAATTGCTGTAAACACTGGTTGCATTGTGGAGTATATGCTTGAAAGTGTTCCTAATAATGTGCTTGTTGAAGCCGCTGTTGTAGCCGCTGTTGTAGCCGCCGCCGCACTTGCCATAGCCGCACCTTGTGCCGCCGCTCCCGCCGCCGCCGCTGTTGTTCCTGCTGTTGTGGCTCCTACTGCCGCTGGTGCTAAAAATGCCATTATTGTACCCCTAGTTTGTCACCTGTTAATAAATTTTTATTTTGTGTGGTTGTGTCTTGTGAAAGGTCAGTGCCTAATGGCGTACCTCTTTTTGTAACTAGACTTTTTCTACCACTTCTTCTTTTCATCATATTTTGATCAGACACAGTTGATCCAATTGCACTTGAACCTTGTCCTGCTTTACCTATTGCATATTTTCTTGGTCCTTTTTTACTTGAACTTGCCGTAGGCTGAGGTCTTGGTTTTGGTGCTACTGGTGCCGGTCCTGGTGCTGGTCTTCCGCCCATATTAACTCTCCAATGTTAGTGGAACTTTGTACTCTACCGTTGCTCCAAGTATTGTTGCTGGTAAAGGATCTTTTACATTTGCTGTCACAGTAAGGTCAACGCCCGTTCCACTTAAGAAAACTAATTTTGTTCCACTAAAATTAGTAGGTGTTGCGTTTACTGTAGTGTTATTTAATGTCGTGAACTGGACATCATATCCGTCAAAAACTAATGACTGTGTGTTTTGTAAAACAATGTCAGCTCGTTTTTTGGTTATCTGCTCACCTCTCTGTGAGTATTGATTTTGTATTATCACTGTTGCTGGTAGCGTTTCAATGTTACTTTCATAATGTAAGCCAGCCGCAACATTTGTAAATGTACCTGATAGTGTTCCCACACCTGATCCATTTAATGTTATGTTTGCGTGTACACTACCATCAGTCAAACATCTTACACTTTCGTTTGATAAGTGATCAAGTGTTATGCCTGTTTGTGCTGTGTTTGTTTCAGCTAGGTAGCTGTCAAAATAAAAATCTGTGTCTTCTAGTTTTTCTAAATAAATTTGTGCTGTTGAGTCAACTGTTCTTTCAACTAAAACATATAGAGAGTTGTCAACTTCTACACATCTCTTAAAATTACCATCTGTTGTAAATCTTGACCAGCCAAGTACATCTTTTTCAACATTGATTGCCATGCAACATAATTCACCATTACCATTTACAACAAAAACATAATTTGAGTTTGTGCTTCCAAAACTTCTTACTGCACATAAGTCAACTGGATTTTGTAAGATATGGTGTGATATCAGTGTGTAGTTTTTTGCTTGATAACCATCTGTGTTGTAGTTGTATGCAAAAGCACGTAGCTCTGTGTTGTTTGATAAAAACATAGCTTCAGTGTCTACTATTGCAGGTTTGTGGCCATTTGCTGTGATACCATAGTTTGTTTGTCTGTTGATTGAAACTGATGTTGGCGTAACAGGAGATCCTTCCATCAACCATTCACCTGAACTTGCAAAAATATACAACTGCTGGGTTGACACTAGATGATATATTATTGAAACTTCATCACTAGCAATAGTAAAACTAAAACCAGCGTCATCTGTTACTTGACCTTGTATATGTTCTTCTGTTGTTATGGTTGAGTTACCACCTGTTGTTGTTGTAGTTTTTTCTAGTTCAACAATTTTAGTTGTGGGTTTGAAATTAAAAAAAGATCCTGACTGTGATCCAAATATTGTTTGTGGATTGTCTCTGCTACCACCAAACACTAATCTGTTTTGATGGAAACTGATTGATCTCGGCCAACCACCACCATATGTTGAACTTAAATTACTAAATGCATCAACTTCCCAAGCGTCATTTTCTACATTGTCATCATTTACAAGTTCTTCTACCACTGTTGCGTATGCAGTTGTGCCGTTGTTTACTTGATGTATCTTTAACAAGCCACCATTTAGACTCACGTGTTGATTCACGTGTCCATCCGGCCAACTTGCATTAGTCCAAGCGTATGAACCACCTGATATGTCTAGTTGTATGTTAGCATTGAACGCCACATTACCTTCACCTGCTTGTGCGTGTCCACTTGCATAGTTGTTTACTGCTGTTACAGTTATTCCTGAATCAAAACTGTGATTGACAAGTGGTACAAAATCAAAATCTAAATATGATGATGTCCAACTTGTGTGGCTGTTACCTCTAACAATTTTTACTGGACGCATATCTTTGTGCGTAATAATCAAAGTGTCTAGCGTTTGTGCATATCTCAAATCATTTATTGTTGATGCGTCCCATGGACAAACACTTGTCACTGTTGTTTGATATAGATCACTTTTGTATACGTGAAACTTGCCTGGCTCAAAAATTAAAATGTATTCTTGTTCGTTACCAAAGTTAAAAGGTATAAGTCTTGCACTTGCATCAAACCCATTGTCACCTGCTCCTGCTGTTTGTGGATGGTCATCAATAAATTTAAAACCTGGTCGTCTTTTCAAACCACCTTGTGGTAGTATAAAAAAGTTTTCGCAAGTTCTTAAACCAGCTTTGTAGATGTTTGTGTCGGCCCTTGCTTCCATAAATGGACCAACTTCTCCTTTTGTGAAAAGGAATTGTGTTTGTTTTAGTACAGTCAATTGTTATCCCCTTCTAACTACAAATGAACCTTGATGTGCCGCTATCAAGCTACCTGGTCCAACAATACTTTGTGGTGGATTCTCCTGTCCGTCTGCTACTCTGGCTCTTCTCAACTTGTCTAAAAATTCTTTGTACAATCTTTCTTGTGTAGAACCTTGTCCTGTCAGTGCTTCAGCACATTCAAAAGCCAATTTTGTAACCAAACACTCTGTGAAAAATGATGGAAATGCAGATTCTGTCTGTAATTCTATGTATTGTAATTTTGCTGAACCAAATGTTGTGTAAATTTTGTTGTTTTCCACGCTGTAGTTTGTGTAATAGTTTCCGTCTTTGTCAAAAACACCTAGTATCCTTACTGTGTTTGCAGGCAGACTGTACACATAGGTATAGTTTGGGTCAGTTATTGTTTGATTGAGTTGCGATAGTGCTGTTTTAACTGTGGCAAAATTCCATTGTGCGTAGTTAAACAGTGATTCTTTGCAAGTGTCATAGATGTTTGACACCACTTGCGCCTCTCTTGTGTTGGCTGTGAAGTCTGTTACTGGGCTACCACCAATTCTTAACATGGCTTGTGTAGCAATTTTCTCTTTTGTCATTGTCATATGTTGGATCC
>CAACVD010000736.1_pt1 | contig 15823 bp, 13 predicted proteins | sample 2381771 | NCBI WGS metagenome assembly CAACVD01 (sample SAMEA5211965, study PRJEB30684) | marine metagenome | biome: Marine; feature: Epipelagic; material: Water | collected 2015-10-15 | depth 15 m | reverse complement strand
TGGAGCAGCTTCTTCTGGATCAACGGCTGGAGGTGGTAGTTCTGTTACCGCAGCTATGGAAATAGATGTTGGTTTAAATACCACACTTCTTGGCAATGGTTGGGGTGCAGGTACTTGGGGTCGTTTTACTTGGAGTTCTGGCGCAGGATCTTTGGCTGGTCAAAACCTTAGACTGTGGATGTCTGACTCTTGGGGCGAGGATCTTGTAGCAAACATCGTGGATGGAAGTCTATATTACTGGGATGCAACAAACGGTAAAACAACCAGAATGGTAGAGTTAAGCACTGTAGCAGGTGCTTCTGATGTTCCAACAACAGTTAGAAAAGTTATGGTGTCTGATACAGATAGACACGTTATTTGTTTTGGAGCTAACACCATAGGAACTGCTACGTTTGATCCCTTGTTAATTCGTTGGTCTAGCCAAGAGAGCGTAACAGATTGGACGCCTACAGCTACAAACACGGCTGGTAGTATACGACTGTCTCAAGGTTCTGAGATAGTTACAGCCGTCAGAACAACACGTCAGATACTTGTATTTACAGAAAACAGTTTACACAGTGTGCAGTTTATCGGCCCACCGTTTACTTTTGGTACAGCTATCCTTGGTACAAACGTCCGTATTGCAGGTCCTAATACAGCCATTGCTGTAAATGATTTGGTGTTTTGGATGGGTCAGGAAAACTTTTATGTCTACGATGGTCGTATAAATCCTATACCTTGTAGCGTTCGACAGTATGTGTTCGATGACATAAACCGTAACCAGTCCTTTAAGTTCTTTGCAGGTAGCTTATCGAGCAACTCTGAAGTTTGGTGGTATTATTGTTCTGAGAACAGCAATGAAATAGATCGTTATGTGATTTACAATTATCTTGAAAAAACTTGGTACTACGGAACGTTAGCCAGAACAGCTTGGAATGACAGAGCTTCTGGTAATCGTTTGTTTCCACAAGCGCCCGGTACAGATGGCGTATTGTATAACCACGAAAACGGTTTGGATGATGGCAGCGTTAACCCCCCAGTTGCAATAAACGCTTTTGTGCAGTCAGCAGACTTTGATATAGGCGATGGACAACAGTTTATGTTGGTTAATCGGATTATACCTGACCTTAACTTTTCAGATTCAGATGCAACCGCACCGCAGGTTACGCTAACTATGGGTGCAAGGAACTATAACGGTAGTGCAGCGGGTCAAGGATCTGTAAACGGGGATGTTATACGATCCTCTGTTATCTCTGGTACAGATAACTACACGGATCAAGTATACATGAGACTACGAGGACGACAGGTTAATCTGAAAGTTGAGAGCGATACAACTGGGGTAAAGTGGAGACTGGGTGCACCCAGGTTGGACGCTAGACCGGATGGAAGACGATGAGCAGGAAGATTATACGATCCATTATTCCGATTGCTCCACCTCAATATGACGCTACATATGTGAATCAATTAGCTCGGTCCTTGGACAACTTTATAGATGAAGTTAGAAACCCGCTTTTAAATATACCGGACATGCCTAATGTAAGTGTGGCTAGTATTTTAGAAGAGGGCGATCTTTTTGAGGACAATGGTTTTGTAAAAATTAAAAAAGCAAGTGCATCTCTTGTAGCAACAAATGTTGGAACAACAGCAGTAGGAACAGTAACGGTGGTGATATCATGACAAACATACTTATTATGCCAGACGGTAGTAGGTGGAAACCTTCGACAAGTTCTGATACAGTAGAATGTGTAAACTGTGACAACGCAGTAGACACACCTGAAGAGATAGCTTCTTATCCAGATGGCAACTGCCCCGATTGTGGGGAACCATGGACAGGAAGCGAAAAACGAAGTACAACAATTATAGTAACGATGCCTGAACAAATTACGGGTGACTCATAATGGCAGAAGAAAAACAAGCAAACAAAAAGACAGGAGATTTATTTTCTTCTATTGGCGCACTTGTTGGTCTTGTTGCAGGTGGCCCAGCAGGAGCAGCATTAGGTGGCGGACTTGGTGCCTTACTAGGTGGAGCCAACCCACAACAAGCTATTCAAGCAGGTATCGGTAGCCTCTTCCCTGCAATGACAATGGGTAAGATGGGATTAGCCGGAAATGTATTAGGCGCAATGGGCGGTGGGCCAGGCCCACAGCAACGCGGTGCAGGATTGATGGGTATGCTTGGTGGACAACAGACTAATCCAATGTCCATGATTATGGGCGGTGGTCCAACAGCCGCTGTTCCTGGTATCATGCAAGCTCTCGGTGTACGCAATGCTCAAGGGCAAGAAGATCCGATTATGGCTTCTATATTACGTGAGATGTTAGACCAGCAACGACGTCCTCGATTCGAAAACCTGATGACAGATTTGGAAAGAGAACAGTTCCGCACAGGTGAACGACGTCCTGATTACAGAGGAACGCCTGTAATGAGAGCACAAGGTGGATACATTGAAGGTCCAGGTACAGGAACCAGTGACTCAATACCAGCAGCAATATATCAAGATGGTGGCAGAGTTCAGGAAGCGGCTCTTTCAGATGGAGAGTTTGTAATGACTGAAGCGGCTGTCAGAGGTGCAGGAGGTGGTGACCGAGATGCGGGGGCTGCGAAGATGTACCGAATGATGGATCAATTTGAGAGGAGAGCGTAATGGCTGAAGGAGACAACATTGTTAAACAGATGTCCCTTCTTCCTGAGTATCAGGAAAAGTTCTTAAAAGATCTGTTAGCAAACATATACCAAGTAGATGAAGACACAGGTGAAGTAACAGGAATAGCCTCCAGATCTCCATTGTATGGAGATCAGATTCTAGATGCTGACGGCAACCCTATGTACGTCGGAGCGGACGGTATTCCTACGTCTGACGCAAGCCAAGCGCAAGTAGATCAGTATGGCAATCCAGTATTTGCTACCGAAGGTGGCGTTGCAGAACCAGACGTTATTCGGTTTACAGATGCACAACAGAAAGCAATTGAGCTTTTAACAGGAAAACAAGATCCTGTAACAGGGGAGTACGATTACTCAGGAATTGGTGCATTTAAAGACGAGATTGATAGAGCTAAACAAGTCCAAGAAATGGGTATTGGTGCTGTAGATAGCACGTTAGGTCGGTACGATCCTCAAGGTCAGATCGTATATGACACAGTTACAGATCCTGTTACTGGAGAAATGACACGAACACCTCGCATAGATCCTACCACCGGAGAAACGGTACGCGAAGGTGGGTATAAAGATTTCTACGATCCGTTTGTTGAAGACGTAATTGATACAACCCTTGCTGAGATACAAAGAGAGGGTGACATTGGTAAGATTGGTGAGAGAGCCAGAGCTATTGGCGCTGGTGCCTTTGGTGGATCTAGACAGGCTATAGCCGAGCAGGAACTACAAAGAAACATCTCTGATCAAAAGGCCAGAACATCGGCACAACTTAGATCTGCTGCATATACAGGCGCACAGAATCAAGCGCAGTCTGCTTTTGAAAACCAGATGAAACGAGGCCAGGGCGCAGGTCAGTTATTCCAAGGTCTTGGCACTGGGATCGGGGCACTGGGAGAAGCGCAACAGGCTCTTGGTCAGAAAGATGTAAACGCATTGTTTAATGTGGGTCAGCTAGAACAGGGTCAGTTGCAGTCAGAATATGACGTGCAACGTGCCGCGCAACTCGAAGAAGCATATGAACCCTTTGCTCGGTTTTCTTACATGCGGGATATTTTATCAGGTGTGCCATCGAGTGGCACAACATTGGCAGCAGCGGCTACCCCACAGGCTAGTCCTCTTGCAAACGTCATTGGTGGCGCAGGAGCAGGCATGGTAGCACAAGGTCAACAGCCTATTTTAGGTGGGCTTGGTAGTATAAGATAAGGGTTTTGTAATGAGTTTAGGCGGCATAAATAACATGGCATTGTTTGGAGCATCAGATAAACCAAGACCTGCAAGAGATAAGCTAGGACGTATGGGTGGGATCATGGCTTCTTCTGCTGATCTTATGGAAGCTGTTCAAGAATCTAATCCTCCTGCCCCTCCTCCCATGGCTCCGTCTATGGGTGCAAGTCCTATGACTACTCCTATCATACAACCATCCTTGCAAACACAGGTTCCACCTCCTGCTCCCGTGGCTCCTGCCCCTCCTCCCATGGCTCCTGCACCAGGTCAGCCTGTAAACGTCGCGTTAGCTGGTAACAATCCAACAAGTGCTGCACTCAATGCACAAGCTACCAAACGTCCTATACAGATGAAAGAGGGTGGTGACGTAGACGTAAGTAAAACTCCTGTAGTACCTAAGACAGGGGGTGTTCTTCTTGCTTCGTTGATGGCAACTCCTGGACTCTCTATGATTGTTCCTGGGTTAGTAAAAAAATACGGTAGTGAAGAAAAAGCAGAGGAAGAACTGACTAAAAAGAAAGCAGCCCTTGATGCTTCTGTTAGTTCAGGAAACACTGAGAACATAGCTAACACTTTGCTCGATGTCTCTGATCTTCCGATAAACGATGAGAACAAAAAAGAGTTTGTTAGCAATGTTCTAGGTCCAGACAAGGTGACTAATGACATAGACAAACTAAACGATATGATGGCAGGAATAGCGGTGCAAGGTGCTGGAACAAGCGGTGCAACGAAAGAATATATCCAAGCCTTGTTGTATGGTCTTAACCTAAAAAGAAATACAGCAACAGCCAGAGCCGCCGCCAAAGCGGGTGGTAAATCTGGGATGTCGCCCCTTGAACCTTTTGCTGATGCCGTTCGTGATCTAGCAGGGAAGATCATACAGAGCACAGGTAAAGATGCACCCGAAGCAATGAAAGAGGCGGCGGATACTTTACGTCCGTTTTATCAAGGAAACGCTAGTGTGCCTTCACAAACGCAGAATCAATCTCTTCGACAACAAGTTGAAGAGGCTTTGAAACTAGAGCCGAAAAGACGTGAAGATATTTTGAAACAAGCCACAGAGATGGGTGTTGATATAAAAGGATTATAAAATGTCGAACCCTTTTTTGAGTCAACCATCTCAAGCAAGTTCTAATCCTTTTTTAAGTTCTTCAGAACCTGCAAAAGAAGATGATGGTAAGCAATTCTACGATGATACTCTTGTAGGAGAACTAGGCGAGGGAGTTGTTTCTGGTGTCATAGGCATTGGTGAAGGACTCGCGGGTCTTGGCGCTGCTGCTGTAGATATTGTTGCAGACACAAACTATGGGGACAAGGTCACAGAAACGGCGGAGGCTGCTCGTGATGCTTTGGGTTTAGATCCAGAAGGTTTTGTCGGTAAGGGAGCGGAGATTGTTACACAGTTTGTTGTCCCTGGGATTGGCGCTGCTGCCAAAGTAGGTAAGATGGCACAAGCTGCTCGTGCCGCGAAAGGTCTAGCTAAAACTCCGATGACAAAAGCGGAACGTTTTACCCTAGCTGGAAAAGAACTAGCAGCCGCAGGCATTGTAGATGCCGCTGTATCCACAGACGGAATGACCACTGTAGGTGATTGGGTAGAGATGGGACCTACACAAACCAGTGATCTAATCGGTTTGAGCGGTCGAGAAAAAGCTCTTGCTCGTATCGGTAACAAACTCAGAGTGGGCGCGGAGGGCGGTCTTCTGGGTGGCGTAGCCCAAGGTGCTCTGATGGGAGCAGGCAAAGCCGTTACAGGTACAGCAAAGACTATAGGGGAAACAGAGTTCGGTAAGGTCAGTGCACAAGCTGTAAATCAGAAGCTTGATCAGGTTGGAAAAAACATTGACGGTCTACTAGAAAAACGTATGTTAGCTAAACCTGGATCGTCCGAAGAGCTTGGAGTTTTCAAAAGTAAACTAGCCGATGCAATTGCCTTTGGTAGATATAGAGGGTTCTTACCTGGTCAGGTTGCTGACAAACGTATGTTAATGGATGGTCAGGTGCAAATACAAATCAAGAAAGCAGATCGTATTCTTTCTGATTTGGAAACAGAGATGGATTCTTTTATCAAGAAAACACCAGAAGGTGATGGCAACTTAGATCGAGTTGGCATTATGTCAAAGGTAGAAAGTTACCTGACAGAATCGGACGATGTCGTGAAGAACCGTCTGCTTGGTGAACTACCTAAAGGCGTTAAACAGAACGCTGTGCGTATGCGAAAGCACATAGATGAATTAAGTAACGACGTATTAAAGTCTAACTTTCTCAAAGAAAATAACTTTGTGACCAAAAGTGGTGAGAATATAAAAGATGTCGTTGAGCAAAACATAAACAGTTATCTCCGTCGTCGTTACAAAATCTTTGAAGACTCAAAGTATGTGCCCACAGAAGAGTCTATAAAAGTTGCTGATGATTTCTTCCGTGCAAACAAAAGAGCCGTTGAAAAAGAACTAACTAAGATGGCTCGTCAAGATGTGTCAGAGTTTACAGAACTAAGTGACGACTTCATGGCTAGAAATGGCTTAAAGAAAGTTAGAGATGAAGATGGTGTTAGAATAGAGGTCGGTGCAAAAGTCACAGACGAAGTAGCAAAGAAAGCTCGTGAAGGTTTCTTAAACGAATACAGTATCAAGGCTCGTGAAAAACTAGGCGGTGGGCGCATGGCTCGTGATCGTCTGGATACAGGTATGTTTATCTCACGGGAAAGTGTGCCGAAAGCTTTACGTCAACTGCTTGGTGAGGTTGATGATCCAGCAGAAGCGTATCTTGGAACAATTGCCGACCTTGCACAGTTTACAGCAGTTGATGATTACTTTGGTACTATAGCGAAATTAGCCGATCAAAACTCTGGGATTGGTAAACTGTTTATCAACGGCAACAAATACTCACCAGAACAACAAGCTGGACTCCGCAGAAAAGGATACATCAAGCTAGGCGGGGATGATGGCGCAAGCAGTGGAGTACAAGCTGTTGGTCGAAAGGCTACAGAAGAAGAACAGCTAATAGGCAGATCTGGTTGGGGTAGTTTAGACGGATACTATGTTCCTGAACCTGTTTATAAAAATCTTACACGTCATGTAATGTCAGAAGATAGCGTAGGCACCGCAGCATTACGAGGGTTATTTGGAAGTTTTCTCAAACTTAAAGGTATTTCTCAGTATAGTAAAACTGTTTTATCTCCGATCACACAGGTTAGAAACTTTACCACTGCGTTGGCTTTTGCTACCGCCAATGGCAACATTCCTGTGATAGGTCGAGGCGGTAGTCTTAAAGATGCCGGACAAGCAGTCTTTGCAAATATCACAAACAAAGGCTCAGACGAAATGTTTGCGGATCTTGCTGATGCACAACGGCGTGGAGTCCTTGGAACAAATGCAGAGTTAAGAGAAATACAAGATACTTTGAACAAGGGCCTGGGAGTTACTGCTCGTGATCCTAAAAACTTTATAGAAGCTGTAGCAGGAAGCGGAGGCGGAGCCAGAGAAAAATTAGCCAGAGGTGTTGGTAAATATGCCAAGAAATTTGAAGATGTTTATCAAGGCTCAGATGATTTTTGGAAATACTTTAACTACCATGCAGAACAATCTCATCTTCGCAATGCACTAAAAGGTGCAACTCCTGAACAACAGATAACCTATCTCACCAAAAACATGGACGATGTTTCTATTGAAATGTCAGAAGCCATACGTCGTGGTGATGTGAATATTGACGAACTCATTAAAGACAGAGCGGCACAAATTGTTAGAGATACTGTGCCTAATTATAACAAGGCTGCATCTGGACTTGTTCAACTTGGTCGTCGGTTACCTGTTGGTAACTTTATTTCGTTTCCTGCGGAGATATATCGAACGGGGTTTAACATTGTTAAGCAAGGGTTAGATGACATGGCGTCTGACATTCCTGCTATACAAACCAGAGGTCGTAACCGTTTACTTGGTTTTGCTACCACCACTGCGGTTATACCAGCCGCCGCTCTTGAGATTGCCTATGCAACCACAGGGGTTGGTCGTGAAGAGATGGACGCATACAAACGTTCCTTTGCTCCTCGATGGGAGAAAGGTTCTGTGTTGTTACCTCTTGGTAAAACAAAAGACGGTAAGATTGAGTACATAAACTTTAGTACATCAAACCCATACGACACATTATTTAGATTTACTAATCGTGTTTTGAACGAAGCAGATGACGCTGTCAAAGAAGGTAAAGATCCTAGCCAGGTTCTTAGTGATGTGGCCCTTTCTTCTATCAACGAGGCTTTTGAGCCGTTTTTGTCTGAGGCTATGTTAACCGAATCATTGTTTGACATTACCCTTAGAGGTGGTCGCACTGCTACAGGAGCAGAAGTTTACAACCAAGCTGATAATCCAATGTTAAAAGGTTGGAAACGAGTAACACATGTTGCTGATACGCTTGCTCCAAACATATTACCGTTTGATCTCAGAGGCGGTAAGCTTGAGCCTAGCCGTTTTCTTCGTGGGGTTGCAGGATCTGAAGAGGGTGCAATCAGTAGCGTAGACAAAATGGGTAGAAAAAGAGATCCAGCGGGTGAGTTACTGAGGCAGATGAGCGGAGTATCTAAACTAGAGTTTGATCCTAAACGCGGTTTAGAGTACGGCGCATATCGATTAGGACAACTGCAAACAGATGCAAAAAGAAAGTTTAACAGGGTCACTGACGATTACAACGCTGGGCCAAATACACTTCGTAATGCTTTCCAAGCTGCGAACAACGACAAGTTTAGAATAGATAGAGAATACTTTCGTATGATAGAAGACCTACGAGCAATGGGTCTGTCTGATACAGACATCAGAAAAGTATTTAAGAAAGAAAACATCGGCGGTGTCAAAGGCATTATGCGTGGTGTGTTTGAACCTTTTAAGGTTACGCCTAAAAACTTTAGAGAGATGCGGGACGTAGGAATAATAGATAAGTTTCCTCGTCAAGAGATCGAACAGATCAGACGCAACATGAGAGGAATACCCCTCGATCCAAAGGAAGAAGTACAGCGTTCAGCGCCGACGACTAACACTAATCCTTATATAAAGAATTAATCTATCTCACCCCAGTTGTCTTTGAGTTCGTCGTCTACTTTAGAGGGGACTTTCAAGACATCCGACAACCCGTTTTCCATTATGTGCTTGATGTTGTGCGCTTGATCGTCGCCCTCTACTGAGAAGCATAACTCATCATGAACCGTAAGCATAGGTAAAAGTCCCTCTGAATAACAATCAGCCATAGCTTTTTTTGTCTGGTCGGCTGCTGATCCTTGGATCAATTTGTTTAACGCTTTGTAAGTAAACGCTCTTTTCAAGGGCTGACCGTACTCTTTCATTGCATCTTCGTAAGGCAACGGCTTCTTGTAACCAAACGTTCTCGGCTCCCACAGATGGAAACGACAACGACGCCCTAGAATCGTGCGAACCTGTCCTGTGTTCTCCGCCTGTTTACTTGCCAGATCCGCAAGGCTCTTAACAAACGGCACTTTTTCACGGTGTGTTGCTAAGAGTTCTCCTGCTTCGTCGGCTGAGATGTCTAACTGCGCGGCAAGTTTACCTTTGCCCATACCATACATGATACCCAGATTCACAACCTTCGCTTCTTTACGCTTGATCCCTGCTATGTCCGCTACCATCTGGTGTAGATCCACATCACCGTTCTGGTATTCCTCTACGATTGTATCAACGATGGGATGCTTGAACGCCCCCTTCAGGCTTGCCGCAAAGTGCACCAGTAACCTCGGCTCTTGGCTCGAATAGTCGAACGACCCCCACTTGGTTCCTTCTTCTGGTATAAACAGACCACGGATCATCTTCTTAATCTCAGGATCTCGCGCAGGAATCTGCTGTAAGTTTGGGTTAGACGAAGAGAATCGCCCAGTTACAGTCCCGCCATCGTCGGATCGAAGCTGATGGAACTCGCAATGGATACGTCCCTTGTGCTCATGCTTCAGGATTGTTTCGATGAACGTGCTATCTGCCTTATCAAATTCACGTAGCCTGACGATCATTTGTGCGATAGGGTGCTGATGGGTATTGAGATACTGTTTGGTGAATGAGGGAGCGCCTGCGTCAGTCTTAGGGTATGCTAGGTTCAACTCCTCAAACACTGCGGCTACCGAGGCCGCTGCCCATGGCTCTATTTTTATCTGTGTCTGTTTGAATATCTCGTCCTTGAGTTGTTTGGACTTAGCTTTGAGATGCTTCTTAGCTTGCTCCGCTTTGTCCAGATCCACACGCACACCCAGTTGGCGCATGTCACACATCATCGGGATCAGGCTTGTCTCTAGATTCCAGATGTTCCAGAGATCCTGCTTATCTAAATCTATCTTCAGGCGCTCCCACAAACGCAAGGTCATACCTGCATCTTGTTCCGCGTACTGTCCTACAAACTCAGGCGGTAACATATACATCTCTGCTTTGGGATCGATGCCCCACTCCGCAGCGGCTACACGTAGTAACTTCTCATCCTTGCGTTCATCGAGGTAGTCACGACCTAGATTATTCAGGCTGTACGACCAACGGTTCTCGTCAACCACCGCGCCTGTAATCATGGTATCTATAATCCGACCCTCAACCTTAACGCCCTCGGCACGTAACCAACCCAAGTCGTAAGTCGCATTGTGCATTATCTTATCTATATGCGGTGTTGCCATCTGTTTCTGTAGCCACTTGAGCGCGATCCTCGCGTCCATGTTGTGACCGTTCTGGTGCCGGATCGGGAAGTATCCCTGCCAATCTCCTGCTGCTATGGCTATACCTACGATGTACCCATCCTTACGAACCCATCCTGGCCCTAACGTCGTCAGGTTTGGATCACAAGTTTCTAGATCAATTGCAATCTGCTTGTACTGTGTCAGGTCAGGAAACTCTGATGGAATGTTCCACGTTAGTTCCCTTCCTTGGTTCATTTGCTTTGCAATGACATAGTCTTTCTCAAATAAATTACCTTGACTCATCTTCAAACTCTGCTCCCAATGCTGAATATCCGCACTTGTCGATCCACGAATCTTTGTGGTCGATGGTCTCCAACAATCGACAGGTCTTCACCCAGTCCATCATCAGAGCCACATGCTTTGCTGTTATTTTATTATGTGTTGCGAATGCGTCCTGTACTATTACATTCCAACCAGTTGCTATTCGGTCGAAGTTATCCTTCGCATCTCCATAGTCTTTTGCCCTGTTACCGTTGATCAGTTCTTTCGCTGTATCTAGATAGTCGTTGCGTTTCATACTGCCTCCCATTTAAATTTTAGTTGCCCATATATTGGTTGCCACTTTCTCCCTGGACGGTTCTGCCATCCTTTGGGTTTCAGTTCTACTTCGCCAACCATCTTCCAACCTGCTCCCTTCAGGCTTGAACCAGCTTCCGATTGTAAGGTGTACGTTATCATTCGTTTACCTCCCATCTGTTGCCAGATTCGCCAACACCTTCCGTATAGAAAGGAACAGGTATTTTTTGGTGCATCGTCCTGCACACATACCCTTACTACTTCCGCTGTAAATCCATCCATCATGCGCCTAGCTACTGGGTTACCTACAATAGCAACACCAACCAGACAGTCATCGTAGCTTGCACCTATGGCAAACTTCCCACCTTGTGGTGGTTTATTGTGACGGTGAAAGTTTCCAACAAACTCACGAGCCTCACGTAAACTGATAGGCACAGGTGTTAATTTCATATCTCGTACCTGTACTTCTTGTCAGACTCTATAAGATACAGGTTCTGTTTGGCACGAGTCACTGCCACATAGAATATCCTGTTTTCATCCTCTGGATGTTTACCCTCTACACATGCTTTGGTAGATCCCAAGTACACCGCTACGTTGTCATCCTCACCACCTTTCATGGCATGGATCGTAGAGATCTTGATCCTTGGTTCTTTGTATATGCTCTCACCCCTGCGCTCAACCGATCTAATGTAGATCTTTTCTTCTTCCGACAACCGTATGATGTCCGTTTGATCTGTGCTCATTGGGGCTAACAAACCAAACTCCTTGACCAGTTTGTCGTAGGTCAATAGTTCGTCTGGACCAGCCGCATCCAACAGTTTCGCAGAGCCACGTTTGACAACAGCCCCCTCCCCTGTCTTGGGCACCATCTCGTACATCTTCCTGACCCTGCTGACATACACACCCATGCCACTGGAAATATCTTTCCACACAGACATGGCTTCCAGTTTTTTTTCCGACACAGACCACCGACCCTTGCGGCTGTAGAAGTATCTGTTCTGCTCCAAGAACTCAGCTATGTCGTTCACAAACGAGTTGGTTCGAGCCATGATTGTCCATGACCCTTGTTCCAACGGCAATGCCCACAGGCTCATGACCCTCGTAACTCTGCCCTCTTCCTGTCTTGGATAGAACTCTTTCTCCAGTCTACCTGGTATACGACGTGAGATGTCCATAGAAAGCTCCCAAACGCTCCGTGGTAAGCGGTAGGATTGATTGAGTACCTCAACCTTATCTGTGCAGTTAATGAAGTCATCGACGTTTACAGACGTCCAACGGTGGATAGCCTGATCGTCATCCCCTGCAATCAATACCTCGTCCGCATATTCGGACATCTTCTTTACCATCTCCCATTGTAATGGTGTAAGGTCTTGGGCTTCATCAACGATCAATAGATCTAAGTTCGGTGGATCTGCTATATCTATGTACTTGGCAATCATGTCGGAGAAATCTACACGACCTGTCTTGCTTTTATATTCCTCTAGCTGCTGTTGGATCTGCACAAGTTTAGAGAAACTCAGGTCTCGATCCTCCTCGTAGTTAAACTCAAAGTCCAAGTTAGACATCCGATAGACCGAGCGCATAATGACCTGTAGGTACTTGGCTCCTGATCCTTTCATGCTTGGTACAGTAACGCCGTCGTTCATCGAAGTGTTGTCTGCACCATCAAAGTCCAACGCAAGCATCTTTCCTAGTCTTTGAAAATCCTGACGGCTCAACACGTCTCCTTGGGCCAGGCCCAATCCGTGATACCCAGTGGCGTGGAGCGTTTTAAAATGAGGGAAGTCTTGCTTGGTTAAATTAAACTTGGCACAGGATCGATCAACAAACTCACCTATCGCTTTGGTGGTAAAGGAGACCACACCAATACGAGAAGGATGCACTCCCTCTTCAAGCTTTGCCTGTACTCGTTCGATCAACGTATAAGTCTTGCCGCAACCTGGAGGTCCCAAGATCAGCGTAGCATTATCAATCATCAGTACGACGACCCTCTAACCAGTCCTCAATGTCCTGTTTATTCCAACGACTAGCAGCCCGTCGAGCATCTCCGTTGCCAAGTTTGTAGGGCTTGGGAAAGTTTCCCTCGTTTACCCACTTATAAATGGCAGACTCAGATACATCGAGCCAATCTGCTATGTCCTTTGCCTTTAAAAAATTAGAATGGGATTTCATTTTCCATCTCCTCTATAGGTATAAATACCTCTTCATTCTCAAATGCAGGAACCCACCACACACGAATGGTGGTTCTTGATCCGTCTTCCTTGTTTATATTCTTGTGTCCATGACACTCTCTATCGTTGTTTAATTTCTTCAGCTGCTCTTGGATCTGTGCCCTTGTAAAAGCAGTGAACCTCCTGTTGTGCAAGAACTCTGTCAAACCTGCCATGGTAAACGAAGTGTACCCCTCGTTGTCTGTAAACGGTTTACCCTGCAACAATTCCTCTGGGTGCAATGCTCTGATACGACTGGTGCAATACGCCCTGAGTAATGCTTTGAACTCTCCAGTTATCGTCAGTTCTTCTGGAACTTCCTGAGTCGTAGCCTCTAACATCAACCTTTGAAGTATAGATAGCCATGTCTTTGGCCTCATGGTTGGAGGCACAACTTGAGCCTGTTCCATACAAGCACGTTGGAATAACGTCTGGTTCTGAAGCTGTTCCGTGTTCAACTGAACACGTTGCCCTGCCACCGTCAGGAAATACAATCGGGGTTCGGACTTAATAATCATCAGGTTCTGTACCTCTATGTCAGATCCTATCTCCCCAATACCAAATTTCAAAGACATGCACAGTTCTTTGTCGCAGTAACTCTTGAACGGTTCCTGTTCGCACGTATAAAAATATTCCTTCTTATTTAAACTTTTCTGTAACGCCAAAACTTCTTTGGCTTCAAGTGGTGGAGAAAACAACTGTTGGTTCATTGTCTCCATCTCAGCCTTCCAGTTGTCCCCATGTTTCATCCGGCAATACACGCCAAGCATAAAGAGTTTCTTATTGCGCTCCTCGCCTGACGGACCATCACGAAACAAATGCTGAAGACATGGCGGAGCATCCGACAATAGTTTCCTCGGCTTGTTGTTCTTGGATCTCAGTCCCTCTAATTCCGAAACGTGAACCTTGATTTTTTCTATGGCATTGAGAAAGTCCTCAATCTCCATGGCCTCAACCTTTTGGTTGAAGCAATATCTCTGTGGCAATTCCGCATTGAAGTATGGCAAGTTAATGAAGTTACCCACGTCGCCTCTGTCCGCCAGGATTATGTCCTGCTTTGGAAAGATCTCACATCCACTATGTCCCAGAGCGACTGCCATCTCTACCAGATACTCTCGTACAACCTTTGCCTGTTCGTATTCTTTCAAGAACAGATACAAATGTGCCCCGCCTGACTTCGATCTGCAATGAAGCAGCGGTAGCTTTAGTTTTTGTATTCGACGCTGTAGTTCGTTGTGGTCTAGATCATAGATGTCTATATCCAGAGCACCCCACCTACATTTGTTTTCTTCGTTGATCGGGATAGCCCCGACCCCCTGCTCACCATCAATGTGTCCTTGCATAATCTTAACTGTCAATGCTTGCCGTACAATCCTACTGTCAGCATCGGCTTTACCATTCCTGCCAATCCGACCGACTGTAGTTGTACCATGTGCAACCTTCGAACCCTCGAAGGCCGCAAGCATTCTGTCTGCTAATGACATGCTTGGCTCCTGTTGGGTGAAAAACACGGTAAATCTTTTTGAGGAGATCTACCGTGTTAAGTTTTTAGAAGGGTATTTCGTCGTCCTGATCTTCGGCTTGGTTGTCAGTCTGAGAAGAGTCTTGTGTTTTAGCCTGCTCTTCTACAACCTTAACTTCACCTGCCATTACGCTTTGTCTGAATGACTTAGCCTCTTCAAACAATTCCCTCTTGTCACTAGGAATAGGTCCAACCTTTGATACGGCATAGTTCGCATACTTCTGGTTGTTTTTGTTAACCTCTTGGACACTACTTAGTTTCCAGATCGTACTGTAGATAGGAATGATCTGTAAGTTTCCTGTCTTCGGGTTACGTGCCTTGTTCATAGCAATCATGGTGCGCCATCTCTTTGCCACCTTACGTTGAGTGCTTGTCATAGATAAGACAACAGGCTCATAGTCTCCATCTTTCATAATCAAACAATAGTAATCATCTGAAATCACCAACTCATTGTCATTCGGAAGAAGATCCATAGTCCTGCCTCCCTCAACAATACGATTAGCTTGTTGGATAATAGGGTCTGTTGGATCAAGTTCTCCTACAAAACCACCACCCTTTACCAAAGGAACCCATTCTTTGTAGGCTGTCTTTGTATAACAAGGTATAACATCAGCTTCTTGGTACACTTCTGATGTCAAACTGTTAAACATTTCACCTGCACCTAGTCCCTCAATATACTTGGCATCACTCTTGTCCAACTCTGGTGACAAAGATTGTGCTAGTTTAAGGAACGGTATCTGTAACTCTTCTGCTGAAAAGACTGCGCCTTCGGAGCCGTCATCAAACATATCGTTTACAAATTCTGAGACCGCTGTCTCTTTTGCTTTCGCCACTGCATTAGCCATCTACATTCTCCTCATCTGGTCTAACTATTTTTTGCCATTCATCTAATTTGATTTCCATTTCTTCTATATGATTACTTGCCTCTTTCTTAGTCATAGGAAAGGAAGCATCTAGAATTATAGGAGCAACAAAGTCTGCCCCAGATTCATACGCTAACTTTTGAAG
>CAACVD010000735.1_pt1 | contig 15830 bp, 27 predicted proteins | sample 2381771 | NCBI WGS metagenome assembly CAACVD01 (sample SAMEA5211965, study PRJEB30684) | marine metagenome | biome: Marine; feature: Epipelagic; material: Water | collected 2015-10-15 | depth 15 m | reverse complement strand
AATTTTAAGTTTAAAATTAGACTAAATATTATTAATGACAGTTAAAAAACGTTCTGCTCGTCGGGTAAATGAGAAGGAAATTCTTGATTTACATAACATATCTAAAGATGATTGGGAATTAGATTTCCATATCAAAAAACCATTTAAGCTGAATAATTTACAGCAGGAATTTTTTGATACTATTATTAATGATCAAACACAAATGTCGTTTGTTGATGGTCCAGCAGGTAGTGCAAAAACTTATATAGGTGTATTAGCTGCTCTTAGACTTCTTAGTGAAAAAAAAATAAAAAATATAGTATACATTAGATCTATAGTTGAAAGTGCTAATCGTTCAATGGGTGCTCTCCCTGGAGAAATAGAAGAAAAATTTAAACCATGGTCAGCTCCGTTAATAGATAAATTAGAAGAAATAATTGATCCAGGAGCACAATCTACATTAATGTCTAAAGGTTATATAAAATGTATACCGGTTAATTTTACTAGAGGTCTAACGTTTAGAGAAAGTGCTGTTATAGTAGATGAGGCTCAAAATATGACTAAAGATGAATTAACTACTGTACTTACTAGATTCGGAGAAGGTAGTAAATATATTATAGTAGGAGATTCTTTACAAAGTGATATTAACGGTAAGTCAGGTTTTAATAAAATACAAGAAGTATTTGATTCTGATGAATGTAGAGAAAACGGTATATTTGCTTATAAATTTACCGATGATGATGTTGTTAGAAGTAAAATTTTAAAATATATTGTTGCTAGATTAGCCCATATCTCTTAATTCTTTAAGAGCATCTTCAAAGCTAATAGGTCTTACTTCAGGACCTTTATCAACTTGTTTTACTTCTTCTTTAGGTAGTTCATTATATAATAATTCTGCCATCTGTTGAGTTACATCATTTTCTAATTTAACTAACTTTGGATCTCTTTCACGGGAAACAGGCATACCACTAGATATACCTGTTTGAATTATAGGTGATTTATTTATATTATTTTGATATACATCTTCTAACCCCATGATGTCCCTTCAAATGGATTACCCATACCTTTTGTTACTTTATTTTTTAAAGGAGAAGCATATTCTTTCTTTTCTTCGACAGGTGGTTGTACTGGCTCTTCTTCATTAACTGCTTCTTCTTTTAATTCATGTAATGTTTTACCTTTATTTTCTGGTAAAGTTTCTTTTAATTTAGGATCGACATTATAATCTAAACCTTCAATAGGTATATATTCATTCTTATAAACAGCACCATCATTTTCATATATAGCACTATTACCTTCATGCTCCCAGACTTCCACTTTAATAACTTCAACTCTATCTTCTGTAGTAGATCTTACATAGTTATTAACTCTATTAAATACCCATTCTGCAGTTTTTTCAATACCAACAGCAGGCATAATACGTAAATCTATCATTAATTTATTATTTAATTCTTTAAATGTTACTAATTCAGGATCATCTTCAGCAACACAAGTTGTATGATCAAATTGCTTTTCTAAAATCTTTTTTATTTCTTTACAGCCACCGAAATCATATACCCAATTATTATCATCAAGACTTTCAGCGCTGAACCATAATTTACATTGCAAACGATAACCATGTATTAATCTGCAATGACTCTGAGCCTTCCATTGACGAAAAGCTGTACTACCCATAGGAATTATTTTAGTTGATACGTATCTCATATCTAATTATAAGATATTTAATCCAATAGTCAACTAGTTGGTGGGAAGAGGAACTCGCATATAATATAATAAATTATATATTAAGCTTGATCTGTAGTATCGTCTAAGTTTTGAGAAGTATATTTTGGTTTAACCTTTGCTTTCTTAATTTTATCAGCTAGAATCTTTTTAGCTTCAGCACCTATTTCTTTAGGAGTTTTTAATCTCTTAGCATCTACTTTCTTTCTTTTAGCTGACTTTTCAACCGGTTTTTTATTTTGTTCAACATATTCTTTAATAGAATCAGCAGTTGCTTTACCAATTTCAATTCCTTTTTTAACTCTAACAGCAATAGCATTACCTAATTTTTCAGTATCCACTACTGCTTCACCAGTTGTTTTACCTATTTGTTTAATAACATCATATGATTTATCTAATACAGTAGCAAGTTTTTTACTAGTTACCGCAACATCATCCGCAACATTAATAGCTACGTTAACTAAATCACCAGATGCTTTATATGCTTTACCAAATACTTCACTAGCACTTTTTAACATTTGACTTATGTCGATCTTTTTACCTTCAGATTTTTCACCACCATTATCGATAGGTAATTTTGTCTGTTTATCAGCTATACTTTTTATTGTATCAAAATAATCATCTATATTATCAATAATGTAATTTTTTCTTCTATCTAAAACAGATGTAGGTAGTACTTTAAATAGTATATCTTCTGCAAATTTTCTTGCATCTTCTAATTCTTCATCTAAATCTGATTCACTTACCTTACCATCTTCAATATCTTCTAAGCTATATTGACCTTCTATCGCTTGTTGTAATGCGGTTTTAGCTATAGCTTTACTAAATATTTCATAATAAATATTTTTTTTATCTGTTTTTTGACGTTGAAATGCCGGAGCATTTAAATTTAATATTGCAAATTTACTTAATCCATCGTCAACAACATTTCCTTGAAAGTGTTCAATATTATCTTTTAAATCTGCAAATTGCTTATCATTTCCAATTCTTTCTTTTAAAGTTTTTGATAAAAATTCAGGTACCTTTTTCTCAGCTTTATTTGCATCTGCTTTTTCTTTTTCTTCTCTTGCTTCTCTTGCTTTTTCTGCTTCTCTTATTTCCTGACTTTGATCAATATAATGGTCTTTATCAGCTGCTGATAAATCATTAAATTTACCTTTTATAGACATATCATGAGCATATTTAAATCTACCATCAGAAGAATATACTTTTTTAAATTCTTCTGAAGCATTCTTTATTATAGTTTCTGCCATATCTTGAGCTTCTCCATCAGATAGATCTCCTTTTTGTAACTTAGCAAATAGCCTTGCATTTTCTAATTCAGCTTTTTTTGCAGCAGCTTCTGCAGCTCTTGCTTCAGCAGATCTCATTCTAAAACCTCTTGTACCTGGTATAGATCTTGCAACAGCACCTATACCTTTACCAATAGATCCTAATAAATTACCACTTCCGGTAGATGGGCTTTTAGAAGTAACAACCTCATCAAGTTGTTTCTTAAAGTTACCGCTTTCATATATCTTTCGAATCTTTTGATTTTCAGTAATACCAAAAGCTTTTTCAACTTTCTCAAATAAATCTTTATCTTCCATATTGAAATATTTAATCTATATGCTATAATAGTTATATGTCAGATAAAGTAAATAGTTATGAATGGTTAGGTGAAGACGATGAGCTCACCGGAGAAAAAGATATTATTGCAAAAGAAATAATGGGAGAAGAATATAGTAAGAGTTACTTCCCTCCTATTAGAGTATATGATAATAATGTAAAAGCAGATAAGAAGTATATTTCTTCATTACCTGATTTGCAGAATGGTCCTTCTAGTTTAATTCAAGGTGCTCCAGTACCTATCCAACAAGTAGGTATACATAATTTTAAATTACCTTTAACTTATAAAAAGAGAGATGGTAAAACTATTGAGTTAGAGACTAGCGTTACTGGCAGCGTTAGTCTCGAGGCTCATAAGAAAGGTATTAATATGTCTCGTATTATGAGAAGCTTTTATGATCATAAAGACGAGACGTTTAGTATTAATAAGATTAAAGATGTATTAGAAACATATAAAAATAATCTTAAGAGTTTTGATTCACGTATTATGCTTAAGATATCTTATCCGATTAAGCAGAAGAGTTTACGTAGTGGTTTAGAAGGTTATCAGTATTATGATGTAGTATTCGAAGGTGATCTTACTAAAGATGGAGATTTTAAGAAGTATATTCATTTCGATTTTGTATATTCATCTGCATGTCCTTGTAGTTTTGAATTAAGTGAGCATGCTGAAAAATATCGTAACCGTGCTACTGTACCTCATAGTCAACGTAGTGTAGCTAGAGTAAGTGTACGTTTTGATGATATGTTATGGGTAGAAGATCTTCAGGAGTTATGTCTTGCAGCTTTACAAACTGAAACGCAAGTTATGGTTAAGAGAGAAGATGAGCAAGCATTTGCTGAAATGAATGGTTCATTTTTAAAATTCGTAGAAGATGCAGTAAGATTATTATATGAAAAATTAGCTAATGAATCTCGTATTAAAGATTTTAAGATTGTAGCTTCTCATAATGAAAGTCTTCATAGTCATAATGCAGTATCAGTTATCGTTAAAGGTGTAGAAGGAGGCTTTTCAGCAGGTGTTGCTAGAGATGTATTTGAAACTACCGGTTTAAGATAATGGATGAAAAATGGCATTTTGACCGTGAATGGAGTGAAATGAAAAAGAGAGTAGATAAACTTGAAAGAGAGGTATACTGGCTCAATAAATTTATGAATGATCATGAATATAGAAAAAAAGCTGAAGAAGCTAAAAATGATTATGATAATAAAAATTAAAAATTTTTGGATTGAAAGTTATACATCTAATAAGAAAGCATTTTATTTAGAAATTATAAGTTTCTTTTGTGCAGTTACAGCTTCTTTTTATCTTGCGTTAACTGCACAAAATCCTAATATGACTTTAGTTTATCCTATATTTTTTATAGCTGCATTTTGTTCATCAATAGCTCACTATAAACGTAAAGTAGCTTTTCCATTATTACTTACAATGTACTTCTGCGTAGTAAATATATTCGGTTTTGGTAGATCAATTGATATTTGGTAGGAACAATAATATAATAAAAGTATGAACATATTTTGTACTAATGATGATCCTATTTTATCCGCAAATGATCTATGTGACCAACATGTAAGATCTAAAATGGAAATAGAAGGAGCTATAATGTTAGCTCATGCATTTCCTCAGGAAGTATTGAATCATAAAGATTGTCCTAGAACAAAATTAGGTAAACCTCGTAAAAGTGGTAAAGGTTATTATAATCATCAATGTAGTATATGGGCTAGAGAAACAAGAGATAATTTTTTATGGTTAGTTTTCCATACATTAAGAATGTTTCATGAAAGAAATTTAAGATGGCCTAATAGTAATCCACATCATACTCAAGCTTTTATTGAATGGTGCGGTGCTAATATGCATAACACTAATATATCTCCACTAAAAAAAGGTAGAACACCTTTTGCTATAGCTATTAGTGATAATTGTGAATGTCGTAAAAGTAGTAATTTTAAAAATTTAAATACTATAGAACAGTATAGAGAATATATAAGGAAAGATAAACCTTTTGCTACTTGGACTAATAGAAAAAAACCGAGTTGGTATTAATCTAAGTTACCTTCTGCACTTACATCAATAAGACCACCTAACTGTTCTATAAAATCTTTACCAACCAAGATTTTATATTCATTTTCTTCTCTATCACCTATTGAAAATTTAGTTTTAGGGTAAACATTATCACCTATTTCAATATCAAATTCTACCACTGGTCTTTCTTCTATGTTACCTGAACCGACATTAATATCTATTTTTTCTAATAAATCTTTAGTAATTTTTTTATCTCCTACTGTATAAAACGTAACTTTATCATCATGTTCCACTATATTAAAACCATGTAAGACATTATAAGCCCCGTTACCACTATCAATTTTAGCTTCAACGGGGCCTAGTTCTTTAAAAGTTATAGTTTCAATTAAACCTAATGGCTTACTTGATTCGAAAAAATTTTTAAAAGATATCACACAATTATTTATGCTTACGCTGTATTCTTCTTGTCTTGAATTTCTTTTCTAATAACTTTTGTTAATTTAGCAATTTCAAGTAAAGCTTTACGAGCTCGAGTACCTGCTGCTGCATTTTGTTTATCGTTAAATTTAGTCAAATTTTCTGAAAAAAGACCAAACTGTTCATTAAGTGATTCAATATTCTGTTCCATAATAAACTATTTACTATAATAATTTATTTTTTCCAGCTTACTCTCTTTGAACTTTTCTTTTTATACATCTTGTTCTTTATTTTTTTACAAGCTGCTTTAGTAGGTCTGCATGCAGGATAAGAACCTCCGGATTTTTTACTTTTACGACCGCAAGGACCTCCTGTTTTACAATTTATCCAACCACTAAATTTTTTACCAGTTTTGGGATCAGTACCTCCTCTTTTAAACCATTGACGTAAACTATCACTAGCTTCATTGAGATATTCTTCTACTAAATCATCAAACTTCATGCTAAACCTTTTGCTTCTTTAGATGCATGCAATTTGTCACCAGCTTTTTTAGCAGCTTTATATGCTTTAGAACCTTTTCTAGCTGATTTTCTACCAGATTTTTTCTTTTTGTTTATATTAGCCCATAAACTTTCTAAAACTGTATCAAATTTATTCATTTTTTCTTCCAAATTTTACCTTTACGACATCTTACTATAGCACCTGATTTATAAGCAGATGTTTTTTTACCATAAACTTGATCAGCTTTACGCTTACATCTATCTTCAGCATCTTCTTCTCTATCTTTTAATATTTTATCAAATATACTAGATAAAGTATTCCTAACACCTGAAGATAATGTAGAAGTTAATTCTCCAACTTTTATTTTTTTCATAGCAGGGTGTTCTTTTTTAATTAAATTATCTAAAGCTTCTCCATCTTCACTAGGAAAATGGTTAAAATATTTTTTATAAGCATTTTTATAAGCTATTGGATCAATCTCATACATTTGCATAAGTTGACCTTTAGCTTTTTTTAAATCTTTTTTTCTTATGAATTCTTCTATATTTTCTTCAACTTTTTCTATAGTTTGTACTTTTTCAAGTTTTTTCTTAAGCATATCAACATATTTTGTACCTCCATACTCTTTTACTCTTTCGATATCAGGGTTAGCTATCATTCTTTTTAAGTCATCTGAACTTGCATTTACATTTTCCACGAAAAAACTAAATGATTCCATTGTTTTACTTCTTCCAGCTTGTGATAAAGCAATAGCAACAGCTTGTTTCTGTGCTTTTTTCTTACTTTTAGGTTTAGAATCACCTATTTTACCTTTTTTCTTGTATGATTTCATAAGTTCGCTTATATTATCTGATACAGTTTCATCTGACTTCCCTTTTTTAAGTGGCATAATATTATTTATTATTTTTTCTTTCCACCCTTCATATTAGCACACCAATGATACATTTTACCTTTTTCACCACCGTATTTTTTAGCTTTTCTTCGTAATTCACTTACCGAACCTTTACAACTAGCACCAGATTTTTTTACTCTACCAGGTCTGCTCTTACCTTTTACTTTTTTATCAGCATAATTTTCATGAAATGTTTTAAAATTTATCATTTTTTCTTTAATCTTTGTGTTTTTTTCTTACTTGCTTCTTTTCTTTTACTAATATATTTAAAAGCAGCTGTTAATCTTTTCTTTTTAACTGGGTCTTTTACTCTACCCTTTGCAGCTCTAACTCTTTGATGTATTAAATTTATAATTTGTGACTGTCTTGCATGTGATTTTGATTTAAAAGTTTTTTTACTTAATGTATCTCTTATATCTGACACTGTACTAAACTTTACTTTAACTGTATCTTTAGGATTTTCATCAGTATAAAGTCTTCTACTTGAACCTTTAGGTTTTTTACCTGTACCTTTTTTAGGATCTGCTTCTAATAGAATTTTTTCTACTAAAGTATCAAATTTTGTTACCATTTTCTGCATGACCAGTATCTTGCCATAGTTTTAGGACCAGGATTATCACAATTATGTCTAGCTCTAAATGATTTACGAGCTTTAGGGTTACTTTTACGTATTTTCATTGTCTTTTCTCCACGTTTTTTTGCTGATGTACCACCATGTCCGAAGTTAACTTTCTTAACATTACCAGTTTTAGGATTTTTTACATAAACTTTAAATTTCTTAACGTCACCTCTCATCGGTTTATTCAATTTTACTTTACGACCTCTATATTCAGCATCTTCAGATGATGCCATAACTGGTCCATATTCATTTAAAAGTTCTATTACTAAATTATTAAACTGCATAATTATATTTATTTAATTAAATAATATTATGGATAAAGAAACCAATTTGATTTTTGAGAAATACAAACAAGTAAATGAAGCTTTAGGGTTAGGCCCTAATACACCTTCAATGATTCATATAAAGGTAGGTGAAACTAAAGCTTTAAGACCTAAAACTCAACCACCTACAGAAGATGAGATGGTTTTTATTCAGGCAGGTGATAAAGAAGAAGATTCAGATTGCGGTTGCGAAGGAGAATCTGAAGATGATTGCGGTTGCGATAATAAAGAAGGTAAAACAATTTATGACGGTGAATTAGATATGGCTAGATTAGAATTATTAAAAGCTAATGAATATGCTGCTAAACTTTTTCATCATATAGGTAATCACCCTGAAAGCGATTATTTAGAAGGGTGGGTTGCAAGTAAAATAACTAAAGCAGCTGATTATCTATCTTCTGTTTACCATTATCTAGATTATGAAGATAATTTTCCTACTAAAGAACCTTGTTATAGTGATGAAGAGGAAAATGAAGATGAAGATTTAGAAATAGACGATGATGATATGACTAAAACAGCTCGCGAGTCTGGTTTCGGTGCTTAAATTAACTTATTATCAAAAATACGTTTGATTTCTTCATCAAATGAACCGTAAAGATCAGTAATTAAGTTTCTTCTTAGTTTATCATCGCCTGATTTATAAAGATATCTAATTTCTGAAGCACTTCTTATATCTTTATCTAATATATCAAAATCCATAGTAGGTAATGTTACGATATATCCATGTTTATCTAAAGTTTCAGACTTATCTAAATTTTCAAATGGTTGGAAATAACTTGGAGTACCATTTTTCTTAGTTCCAAACTTAAATCTTGGTTTGTCACCTTCCATATCTTTAGCTGATACTGCAAAAATAAGAATTGTATTATCCGAAGTGTAATCTTGAACGATTTCTTTAGCTAAATATGGATTTACTACTTTTTTAACAAAATTAGGGTCAATTCCAGAGCTTTGAATCATTTGAACTTTTTCATCGTAAGTAAATGGTGATCTTTCCGGATCAGTCTTTTCAGAAGTTGATATAAAAACGTCTCCATTAGGAAATTCCTGTTTAAGTTTATTATAAACTGAAGCATGACCTTTATGAAAAGGGTGAAATCTACCAGGATATATAACTAATATTTTTTTAGTAACGTTATCGTTAAATTCTTTTAAAAAATTATACATTTCACCAAAGGTATCTATAGAATGTCTTAATCTGGTACCTTCCCCAGTGTTAAACACAGGAGGGTTATTAATATAATTTTCTTCATCACTTGGTTTACCTGCTAAAAAATTAGCTCTACTAAATTCTAATCTATCTACTAATTTTATTGCATTACCATCTCTATCAATTGCTACATACCCTTCAGGAGAGGTTACTTTTAATGTACCATCACCGTTATCTATAAAATGTTTAGTAGTATATACAGCATTATTATATTTGTTTATAAAAATTTGTTTAGCATCAGAAAGTAATTTACTTACTTTAAAGAGATTAATAATATTATCTTTATCTCTTTTTATTTCATTTAATTTTTTAGTATACAGTAATTTAACTTTTGATTTACCAGTATCGCTTTTTCTCTTAGCAATTTCTCTTTCCATTCTACCTAAAAACCAATTTATAAAGCTATTATAAGAATCTTCAGGATCTTTTAAGTATTCCCCTTCTTTAATTTCTACATTAGTGTAGATGTTTATAAGATCTAAAGGTAAATCATTATAATCTACATTAATTCCATCTACAACATTTAAAATACCTTTAATTTGCTCTGACTCATCTTTAGTTAAAGTAACTACACCCGTATCATCTTTAAAATAAGCATCATCTACCCAAATATCATTAACTTCATTTAAATTATCAATTTTAGCACCAAATCTAGCACCACCACCTAAATCATCATATTCAGTATGAAATATAATACCAAATTTAGATTCTTTTACCTTTTTACCTAACTCAGAATCTTCTTCTATTGCATATTTTATTGTATTTGGTTTGAAAGTTATATGAGAAGTACCATCTATATCTTCTATTCTTTTAGATGAATCATCAAACATAAAATCACCTTGTAAAATATTTTTTATACCTAATTGAGGTAAGTATTTTAATGCTTTTTTAAGTTTATCAGCTAAACCTGGTGAACTACCGTGATTTAAATCAATATCACTCTCAGTATAATTAAACTTAGGGTTCATATTGAAAATAGATTTAGTACCAACAAAAAACTTACCGTTTTCAGGATTAATACCTGCAAATAATGCCGGTGCACCATCCCATTTAACTGTAGTACCTATCCTACCGCTGTTAGTTTCAAGATGATTTAACAAATCATATATAAATTTTCTTGCTAATGTATATCCATCTTTACCTTTTTTAAGAATAAGTTCTTCTAAATGAGTTAAATGAGTATTAGCTTTTTTTTGCTCAGTAATATATTGTTTTAATGTTTTCATCTTGATCCTACAAGGGTACAATCCCAGCCTCCACCATCAGCTCTATGACCGAAATCTAATACACCTTTTAAATTATTTATTTGAATATAAAAATCACTAATATTAGTTAAATTTTTCATATTTACAGACTGTAAAGCTAGATCATTACCAATATTATTAAAAGCTAAGAAATTATCAAACCCTTGAGCTTTTTTATATTCAAATAACTGTACAACGCCTCCTATATACCTTAATAGATTTACTCCAAGTTTTGCAGACTTACCTCTTAATTTACCTTTCTGTAAGAAATAATCTCTTTCTACTACTAATCTATCATATAAATTATTATTTTTAGCTAATTCTATTATTTCACCTTTAGAATCCGGTACACCACAATAGTGAGCTATAAACTCACATATTAATTCAAGTTGTTGATTAGCATCTTTACCTTCTTCTTGTAGTTTTTCAAAATTAGTTTTTAAAGCTGCTGTCTTAAACATTCTACCACTAGGACCTTTTAATTCTACTTCTAAACCACCAGTACTTAAATCTCCTTTTTTAGGTTTAATACCATCAGTTAAAAATGCTAAAAATAATTCACCACATCCTGGTGATCCATGCGTTGGAGCCTCTGGTACTGCGCACCATGCACTGCTAAAATATTTGTTATATACATCAGAGTTATGAAAACTATTTTTTACAAAAGCTTCTAATGTAAAAAATGAACTATTTTCACATAATCCTAAAAAATCTGATTGAGCATGCTTAAAATTCTCTTCTTTTATTTCTAAATTAGCACTATGAGAAAAACTTTGAAAAATATTTAAATTATCATTTATATTACCACCTGCTTTATCTAATCTACCTTCAATTTCTTGTCTACCGGTAATACTATCTGTAGTACCCATCTTAACATACCTGGATAAAATATCATCATAATAGTTTTGATCAACATTAGCAAGTAGTTCGTAACTATCACCTTTTTTTGTATAAAGAGAAACGTCTTCTTTATAAATTTTATCTAAAGATCTCCAGCTCATACATCTATATCTATATCAGTTGAATATTTTTTCATGATATTGATTAATAGAGAAAGAGAACTTTTTGCATTTTTTTCATTAATGTCTCCTAAACTAGTAATTGAATCAACATCATTAGAATCAATTTGTGTTACTAAAGCTTTTTTAATCATTCTAACTAAAAGTACCTCAGATTCAGGAGATAATTTTTCAACCTCTGGCTCAGGTTGTTCTGCTACTTCAGTATCAGTAACTGTGGTTGTATCTGTTTCCATACCAGGTAATTCAGCACCTGTTTCATCTTGTTCAAATACTTTATCAAATGCTTCTAAAAATTTTTTCATTTTATTTAATTCCTTCTGCTGCAGCTTTTATTTTATTTGCAATTTTACTCATCATTGCTCCGTAAGCTTTATTAACTTCTTTTTGTGGATCAGGCCCAAAAAGTTTTTCTTTTTCTGGACCGGTTGATAACCTTTGAGCAATTCCTATAGCATCTTCTGTAGATTTATCAAAAAATGTATTTTCAGCATCTTCAATTTCAGCTTTAGAATTATTAATTTTATTTAAAAATAACTTAAATTTTTCAGGATTACTGAATCTTAATTTATTTAAAATATTTGTAGCATCATCAATTTTTCCAGCTTTAACTAAATCAAAAACTTTAGATTCAATATCTTCTTCATTTTCATCAGCTGAATATTGATTCTCATATACCCTTTCAGATAATATTTTATTAGCCATGTTTGTAAACTTATCCATATTATTATTTATCTAATTAAAAGAAGTTTTGTTGATAACTTATTGAAGTAATCTTTATTCAAAAAAGTTAATTCATATCTCTTAGTAAACTTCTTAATATTTGAAAATGTATACTTACTTATATCTATTTTGTTTATTTTAGATATCATAGAATTTATTGTAGTTTGAGCTTTACCGTCATTTTTTTCAATAAGAAAAGTTAGATAATCAATAGAAAATTTACTTATGTATATTTTAACCGGTAATAATTTTTCAATTTTTCTTAAAGTATTATTAAAAAATAGCAATAATTCATTCTCTTTATAATACTTAAAAATTTCACAATCATCTAATTGAGTGTTATTAAAATAAATTAAAGTTTTACTTTTTGATTTTAATACCTTTTCACATACACCTAATATTATATAATGAAAGAAAAATTTCTTAACTAGGGAATTATTAATACTCTTATCTAAAAGTTTATAATCATGTAATGTATTAATTATTTCAGGCTGTATATTTTTAATAAACAATTCATTAAAATCTACAATATTTAAATCATAATTATCTAAACATAAATCAGGCATCATTATTATCATTATAATACTGTTCCAGTAATTCTTTAGGTGGTCTACCTATTCTACAGTTTATAATACCATTATAATAATTTTCATCTAATAATACATCTTTTTCAAATTGCATCTTTGATTCGTAATAAGCTAATTCAAACTTATTATTACAAAATCTTAAAATCTTAAAAACAAATTTATCTAAACCTAATGTACCCATATCTATTTTCAAGGAATCACTACTACCAACATAGGTTTTCCAATCACTTTCTTTATAGTCAATACGTTTACGTTTTTTACCTTTAAGAGGTAAGCGTCTTATTTTACGCTTCATTTGTTTTTTACCTATATATTTTTTACCGTTAGTTATATTAACGATCTCATATATAAAGCCAAACGCTTCTTCAGGTACAGGACCATAAACTTTCCAGTGACCTGTATCCATTAAGATAACCCGTTGATATAATTAACAACTGCAGCTTGTACGTCTGAATAAGTCCAATCGCTACCATAATTTGTATCACTTAATTCTGGTAAATTTATAAAATTACCGTCACCATTTAAAACAACTTGTATTTTTTTAATTCCTGGTACATCTATTATTCTAGTTATAGATACTTCAGTGTAAGATTCAGTTACTGCAGGTTGAGTGGTGACTGTTTTTTCTGCTGATAAAGTAAATGTTAAGCTCATAATATTATTTATTTACGTTTTTTACGTTTTCTACGTTTTTTTCCTGTAACACCTTTTCTTGTTTGAACTGCACCTAAACCAAATGGCCTTCTATAATCACCTGGAGCATAAAAATCAGTATTAGATAATGTTTGTGGTTTAGAAATAGCATTAGCTCCTAATGCACCTCCTCCTACTGTATTTTCATCTTCTTCTTTAGTTTTTTTCTTTTTATTTAAACTTTTTTTAAAAGCTTTTTCAAATAGAGTTGTTTTCTTCACGTAAGTATTTATAATTATAATGTGGATATTTTAGAAAAGTATATAAGTGAGATAGAAAAAGATTTAGAGATCAATGAATTTAATCTTAAAGATTCATCAATGAAAACCCCTGCTCGTAAACATTATTGGGTAAGTAAACTAATTAACCATAAAAAAAATCTTATTAGGTTAAAAAATGAAAAAGATAATTTAAAGAAAATTATAACATTGCAAATTATTGAAGAAAGTCCAATCAAGGTGACAAACCCAACTGCTGAAAGAGCTGCATTAAATCATGAAAAAATGATAACTATGTCAGAAAAAATAAAAGAGGAAGAATTGGTTATTGAATTTCTAGAAAAAACTGAAAAAACTTTTAGTGCTATTGGTTTTGATATAAAAAATATTATCGAAATTATGAAAATGGAGCAATTATGATTGAGTTTAAATTAGATAAAAATAAAATTAAAGTTGTAACTTCTAATTTAGATGAAATAAGAGAGTATTTTAGTGTTAATGATGATACAGCAAGATTTAGATTTAAAGGTAGAGCAAGATTTATAGTCTCGCCTAGAATATATTGCATAACACCGACAGGTTTATTTGAACCTGGAATGTTTTATGATGTTTTAACTTATATAAAAATGCAATATCCAAATGAAGATATTATAGTTGATAATGATATATCTTCTTTAGTAAAGCCAGTTCTTAAAGATGTAAAACTATATAATAATTTAAAGTATGAATTGAGAGATTACCAACAAGAAGCTTGTAAAAATGCTATTGCATTTGGTAGAGGTATTCTTAAAATGGGTACCGGTGCTGGTAAAACTTTAACTATATGTTCTTTATTAATGAGTTTATATCTTCAAAAAAAGGAAAAGAAAGAATCATTTAAATGTTTATTAATTGTACCAGATTTAGGTCTTGTTAGTCAGACTTATACTGATTTTGAGCAGTATAATGCGTTATTTAAATTTACTAAATGGACGGGTAAAAATAAACCAGATTTGACAGCAAATGTTATTATTGCTAATTTAGGTATATTACAAAGCCGTTTTCTAGAAAATGATTGGTTAAAAGAAGTAGATGCTTTGGTTATAGATGAGTGTCATAAAGTTAAAAAATCAAATAAAATTAGTAAAATGGTACAGCAGATAAAAACATCACATAAGTTCGGGTTAACTGGTACGTTACCTGATAATAAACCTGATGAGTGGAATATTAAAGGTAAAATAGGGAAGGTAATTTACGATAAAGATAGCTACGAACTAAGACTAGAAAAGTATTTAACTACTGTAAACGTTAGTATTATAGATCTAAAATATAATGATAAACCTTTATATGTTTCCGGTACTAATAATTTTAAAAATGAACTTGATTTTATATATACAAATGAATTTAGAAATAATTTAATAAAAGGTATGTGTAGTAAATTTGATAATAATTCTCTTATATTAGTTAATCATTTAGCTCATGGTGATGCGTTATATAATAAACTCTCAGAATGCGAAAATAAGCAAGTATTTTTTGTAAAAGGAGAAGTAGAAGTTGAGACTAGAGATCAAATTAAAAAAATAATGGAAACAAATAATAATGTTATTTGTATTGCAATGAGTTCAATTTTTAGTACAGGTATTAATATTAAAAATATTCATATGATTATGTTTGCATCAGGTGGTAAAAGTTTTATTAGAACAATTCAATCTATAGGTAGAGGTTTAAGACTGCATGATAATAAAAATAAATTAGTTATAATAGATTTAGCTGATCATTTAAAATATGGTGAAAGACATTCTCTCAAGAGAAAAGAGATATATAATCAAGAAAAAATTAATTATAAAATAACTGAAATAGTTGAAAAATAAATATTATATTATATAATTAGATATGGCTAATACTAAGAAAGCGACTACGAAAAAAACTACTGGTAAACGAAGGGGACCTAAACCTAAGAAAACAGAATACTATGTCGATCCACGCGAATTAAAAGCTGAATTAATAGCATATTATGAAAGTGAAGATTGTTCTAGAGAACTTGCAGATATGATTCATAAGATTGCTCATGGG
>CAACVD010000734.1_pt1 | contig 15835 bp, 31 predicted proteins | sample 2381771 | NCBI WGS metagenome assembly CAACVD01 (sample SAMEA5211965, study PRJEB30684) | marine metagenome | biome: Marine; feature: Epipelagic; material: Water | collected 2015-10-15 | depth 15 m | reverse complement strand
TATATGGCAAAAATAATGTTCGCAGTTGGAATAAAATATACAGTTGTCGAAGGCAATGAGAAAGTAACTATTTTAGCTAAATAGATTTAAATTATAATAGTTTTTGTAAATTTGTAACAGTTTTAGTAAGATAATTAAAAAGGAGAACTAGTTATGCAAAAAACAAAATATAATGTTGGTGATGTAGTTTGGACCGATGAAATCTATTACATTGATAAAACGTGTCTTAAAGTTATAAAGGTCGAACCATTTTTGGCAAGAGTTGTTAAGGCAACAAAAACTAGTACTTTCGATGGAGCTTATGTTTTAGAAGACAATGAAGGCAAAAAACTTTATTGCGCATACTGGGAATCAGATCTGCAGCCGGCTGAAGACGTAGAAGCTTTTTGGAAAACATGGGGGACTATATAATAAGTATTTAAAGGGGCATCATGAATGAAATAGTTGTTGTCAAAAATAAATACTTAAGATTAAAAAAACCTTTTGCAAATCTAGTACCGGGTGAATTTATATATTGTTTTAGTGAAAATGAAAACGAATATTGGATTGCTTTGCCTAAACTATGGTGTGGCATCAATCAAGTTAGAATTAACAAGAATTTACTATTAGCGATTATTGAGTATCCTTAACTATTAAGGAGAAAATATGATAAGGTTTTTCACATGCTTTTTTTTGCTTTCGTGCACACAAGATGTTTCAATAACAAAAGTCAATGAAGTTGACATACTAAAAACACAAGACACATCATCAGTAATCACAGTTGAACCTTCTTCAACACCGACATACGAACCAACCGCTGAACCATCAACAGAATTACCTGTTAACTATGATATGGTCAGCGGTTATTTTTTGTATCATTTTCGACAAGTAGCATGTCCCGCATGCGTCGGTGAATATAACGAAATTGAAGTTACTGCATATATGAAGACACACTATCCAACAAGTGGAAATTACTTTGATAATTATCAACCTACAGGAACATGTACAACTGCTATATACGACTCCTACGTTAGCTCACAACCAAACGGATTGTCAGGGCAGGTAGTAATTAAAGGAAACGGTAACCCGATCACTCTATCACAGTTTGGCGCTTCCGAATGGCAAACAAATAGTATATTGGAGTATCAATACGAAAGACAAACATTCCACACAATAACAGGGCCACAATTTGAAGTGGTAAATGCTTTTCAGACAGTAGAAGGTTTTGATTATATAGAGCCATATACAATGTTATGGGTAGATCCTAGCTATGCTTTTGATGCTCCAATTAGAAGAACTGGTATGACTTTTACTTGGGGTCCAGCAATCGGAGGTTTGTTTGAAGTTATAGTTGCAGTATACAGTTGGGATGGATCTCAGTTTTTAGGAGCAGTCTCTTGTATTGATAATGACACTGGTGCATTGTTTGTACCTGCACAGTACTTACAGCAATATAGTCCAGGGAGTATTGCAGCTATACATCTAATAAGACACAGAATGGATGCAGTTGAATCTCCCGAATTACAAGGTTCTATACAAACACACATGATGTGGGAAGTTATAGGTACTGGCTATATAGAATAAATTTTTGTAAATATGAATTAGTAGAGTTATAATATTTTCACAATTAAAAATTGGAGATATTATGAACGATCACGATAAAAAACAAATCAATGAGTTTATTGAAAAACTTCAGAGAATTGAAGGCGAAATTCAATTGCTTAATGAAGAAAAGAAAGACTTGTATGACGATTACAAAACAACTTTTGATCCAAAGGTTTTAAGGGAAGCTATTCGTACTGTGAAGGCTCGTATGAAACTTGGCGATAAAGTTTTACAGCTAGACGAAGTCATTAATCAGCTCGAACAAAAATTAACTTTTTAATAAAAAAACATGTAAATATAAAAAACAAATATTATAATATAATCACATTTAAAATATAAATTTCTAAAAAAGGAGAAATAATTTATGTCAAACATTAACTTTGAAAACAACAATACACCAGCTATCTCACTCATGTGCAAGAAGCATGATTATGAATATAACGTATCAACTGGAACATTTGTAACAGGTGATTGGGTAATATCTGAGAAAAAGCAACGTGAATTGTTAGGCGAAAAAGTTACACTTACAGAATTCTCACAAAGTGAGGCTTATATGGGTGGTCGCATTACTGGTTTTATTCCAAGTAATAAGAAAACAGCACAAAAGCAAGTCAAGGTAGTATTTCAACCTGATCCAACTTTGTCTGGCGATAGAACTCATAGCGGTCACAAAGGCTGGGGAACTGGAAGAAGTGTTTGCTATCTAGACTAATTTAGTCAGATGCAGCTAGCGCTCCTTGGGTGAATGCTAGAATCATGGCAACTTTATTTGCGCGATGATGTGGTCGCGGCACGGGCTCGATATCGAGGATTGACCAGGATAAAATAACTCCCGTGCCCTGCTTTTTGCACCAGTAGCTCAGCTGGATAGAGCAACCGCCTTCTAAGCGGTCGGTCACAGGTTCAAATCCTGTCTGGTGTAAATTTTAAGGAATCAAAATGTTAGAAAGTTATGTAGAAATAATAGTGACATTGCTTTACATTCTAGGTACGATTAGTTTAATTGTGTCAGTATTGACTTACTTTTTTTTACCAAGAGCATTAAAAATATTATTTGAAGAAGATGAAGAGGAGAAGTAGATATGACAAAAGAAGATATTAAAATTATAACCAGCGGCACAGGAATGCTACAATTTAGTGCTAGTTGGTGTGGGCCTTGCAAAGCTTTGTCAAGAACTTTTAACGAAAACACAGAGAAGCTTAACAAAGTTAAACGGATCTATGTTGACTTAGATAGAAATCAAGACCTAGCAGCTGAGTATAGTGTCAGTTCAGTTCCAACACTTATTCTTTTTAAAGAAGGCAAAGAAGCAAGAAGGCTTATAGGTAACAAAAGCCTAGAAGATCTAGTTAATTTTATTAATGACTAAGGAGAGTTTTTATGTTACATTATAGACAAAATTTGGAAAAAGCAATTCGTGATAAGATTAGGAATGTTCCTGATTTTCCAAAAGAAGGTATACAGTTTAAAGATATTACGCCCTTATTTAAAGATATTAGTCTTTTTAACCGGTACATTGATTATAGTGCGACTATTCTTAAGGGAAAGGGTATCACAAAAATCGTTTGCATAGATGCCAGGGGGTTTATATTTGGAACTGCTATAGCTTTAAAGATGGGTGTTCCTTTTGTTCTGGCTAGAAAGAAAGGAAAATTGCCCGAAAAAACAATAGGTCACACATATTCTTTGGAATACGGAGAGGCAACAGTTGAGATGCATTTAGATGACATCAAAGAATCTGATACTATATTGGTAGTAGATGATTTGCTAGCTACTGGCGGCACTGTTAATGCAGTAGTCGACATAGTTGAAAAGTTGGGAGGTAAAGTTCATGGTTGTTTTTTCTTAATAGAACTAGGTTTTTTAGAAGGAAAACAAAAGATTAAATCTAATAACGATAATTTAAAATTTTACTCATTGATTGAGTATTAAATAAACTAAAAAATAAAGGAGACATATGTTTAGTTTACTATTATTCTTCGCATGCGGAGATGAAGAAAAGTCTGATACAGCAGTTGAAGAAACTTTGGAAGTTGGAGAGCCAGCTGAAGAAGAGGCAGTAGAAGGAGATTCTGAAGTAGAAGAAGAGGCAGAAGAATCCGAGGAAGAAGTCCCGGAAGAAGAGGGGGAAGAATAATGATATTTGCATTAATGTTAGGTTGTTCTTCAACGACTGAAGAAGGGCTCGACGCTGGCGTTGGTCCAGCAGGGGAAGATATTAAGATTGAAGCGAAAATCGAAGATGTCAAAGCTCCTAGAAAACCTAGGGCACCCAAGTCTGCAACACAGGCGACTGAAGCTAAAGAGGCTACTGAAACAAAAGAAACATCAGAGGCTACCGAGGCTAAAGAAGCTAATGAAGCTAAAACCACAGATTCAGAGTCTTCCACACCTAATTAATAAGAAGTTACTCGATAGATGGTTTTGCAAAGGAGTGGTTTTATCACTCCTTTTTTTTCGTGTAAAAAAACAAATATGGCATTATAATAAATGTATAACCAGTTATGGAGATAAAATTATGGGAAAGAAATACGATGAATTAATAAGAACAGTTTTCTTCCAGATGACACTAGAAAAGATTAAGTCTTTACAAAGCAAGGGTCATGCAGGAGAGAGCTTGGAGGTAGAATTTAGACACTTTGTAGAGGAGATACTGTATATTGCTTACAAGGATCTAGGGCTTACTACGTTTGCTGAGATGAGTAGCGAGGACTCTTCGGAAGATGATTCTCCAGATACCGGTGCATTAATCTTTGAAGAAGAAAGTTTCGAGGATACATTAAAGATAGGTTCTTTGTGGCTTCCCCAGGAAGAAGCAGTTAAAATGATTACTGATGGTATACCCATTCCACCGAGCATTGATGAAGATAATCTAATGAAGCATTTAATTAATCATTTAAATTCTTTTTTAAATAAAAGATATTTTGTATCTAGATTAGATTATTCTGAAGATAGGGCTTTAGTTACTTATGATGATCATCAAATATGCACAGTTAATATAACTGATGGATATGTCCAAATGATGGATGCTCCCAATATTGGACCCACTGTTGTTACTGCACAGGTATTTCCCGCCATAGTAACTTTCTTGTATCCTGATGGTAAACCTGAAGATAGTGACTTGAAAAAGAAAAAGAAAAAGAAGGGGAAAAAGAAGAAGCCAGATTTTGGTAAGCTTTAATTTCATGCAAACATAAATGTGTCCTGTTATAATATAAACACAAGGAGGTATAAAATGATTATTAACTTTGAAAAGTTTCGTAATCACAGCCCAGAACAGTCTAACAATATAGTTTGCTTAAAGTCTTTTATATATAAAAAGCAAGAAGATGTTTATAGGCAAAGATTATACGACATGGGATTTGATTTCTTAGTAGATATAAACCTCTTTGATAGCGATGGAAATATTTATACAGTTGCTAAAATACAGTTCTAATTCATGTAAATTTTTAAATAACAAATTATAATAACCTTACCAATATTAATCAACCCAGGAGTTAAATTATGAAATTAAATGTTAAAATTGAAGATATCCCTTTCGGTACATCAATTCAAAAAGTTAAGGTTCCAGAGATACTAAAGAAGAAAGTTGAAACTGGTTTAGAATACTTTGACGATGCTTTAGGTGGTCAAGGATTTACCCCGTCGATGGTAACCCTGTTTACAGGAACACCCGGTGCTGGTAAGACCACCATGATGCTAACACTAGCTAATAGCATTGCTTCTAGCGGGAATGTTGCTCTTTTCAATACAGCAGAGGAATCACTACATCAAGTTAAGATGACAGCTGATAGATTAGAACTACGTTCCGGCTTTTTAGTTGGTGGTGAAAATCATGTACCAACTATCTTAAAAGGTTGTGACAAGGTTAGGGAAATGTTTCCTGATAAGCACTTCTTTCTTATACTTGACTCTTTACAAACTTTGGATGATGGCTTCTTTAATAGTGGCCGTATTACAACAGCAACTGCAGAAAGGTCTTTATCTTTATTAACAGACTATGCCAAGGAACATGCAATCAATATTGTTGTCATTGGGCAAGTTACAAAGGATGGAAAGATGGCTGGTTCGAACAAGCTCAAACACATGGTTGATGCTATGATTACTCTTGATGTAGAAAGAAAAGATGAAGACTTGAAAGGCTGTCGCATTCTCTCTACAGAGAAAAACCGTTTCGGTGGATGTGGTCATACCTTCTTCCTTAACTTAAATAAAAAAGGCTTTACAGAGATTGGTCGAATCTCTGATGCAGGGTAGGCAATATGGGAAAGAAAAAGAAAGGTACAGGCAGTAAGTCTGGAGTTGACCTTCTCGATAAAGAGAAGGTTCGGCTCGAACCTCCAAAGAAGTTTAATGTAGTTTTTTATAATGATGACTATACGCCAATGGACTTTGTTATGGCAGTACTGATAAAAGTTTTTAGACACAATGTCATGTCAGCTTATGAGATTATGATGAATGTCCATGAAACTGGAAAAGGAATTGCTGGGACATATCCAAAGGGTATAGCTCAAACAAAAGTTAGGCAGGCTATGGATATGGCTAAGGTAGCAGAATTTCCATTACTGTGCAAAGCTGAGGAGACTTAATGTACGAACTACATGTACACCTAGACGGATCATTAAGAAAAGAAACGTTGTATGAACTAGGAGAGCAATACAGCATCATCATTCCAGAAAAATTTGGATTTAGTGATGGAATGGGATTAGATGCTGCATTATCAATGTTTCAATTGACAATTTCTTTAATGCAAGATAAAAACATTATTGAGAGATTGGTTTCTGAACTTTGTGACGACCTTTATCAAGATGGTGTTGAGTATGCTGAAATAAGATATGCTCCTAACCTTCATGGTATAGATTTGGAAGAAATAGTAAACGCTTCTTGCAATGGCCTTAGATATGGATATAAAATAATTCTTTGCGGTCTTTACGGTTATTCACCTCAATCTATTGAAACTCTTGTAGAGTTAGCAAAAAAATATGATAATGTTGTGGGGATTGATATTGCCGGTGGACCAAGAGATAATAACACGTATGGGCTTCATGATTATGTCGATGCATTCCAAGAAGCAAAGAAATATAATATCGGAAGAACAGTCCACGTTTCTGAGGGTAGAAGTCCGCAAGAGATAATTGATGCAGTACTTATGTTAGATGCTCAGAGGCTGGGACATGCATGTACAATACTTGAAAGTCCAGAGGCCATAGAAATAGTTAAGGATAGAAATGTTGTCATAGAAGCATGTCCTACATCAAATGTTCACACAGGTATATACCTTGATGTATTACAACATCCAATTAAAAGTTGGATAAAAGAAGAAATACCAGTAACTGTGTGTGCTGATAATACATTAATGTCTAGAACAAATACTTCTAGTGAAATATCGAATTTTAACTTTAGTGAAGAAGAACTATTTTGGATATTCAAGTCTGGATATCTAGGAAGATTCAAGGAGTAATAATATGAAAAAAGAATTACAAGATAAACTGTATGAAAAGTATCCAAAACTTTACGCCCAAAAAGATTTAGACATGAGGAAAACTGCAATGTGTTGGGGCATTGCATGCGGTGATGGTTGGTATAACATTATTGATAACTTAAGCCAAGTTATACAGGATCGATCTGACTGGTTAAATGGTGAAGGAATTCATTCGTACAGAGATTTGCCTGAAGATCACGTTAAGGAATCAATCGAAGCTGTACAGGTAAAAGAGAAATACGGTAGTTTACGATTTTACACAAACTATAGCGATAGTTATATTGATGGTGCAATTAGCTTGGCGGAGAGTTTGTCTCTTAAAACATGTGAAACGTGTGGCAATTTAGGCGAAGTTAACGAAAGTGGCTGGCGAATGACTCGATGTGAAAGCTGTAAAGGTAAACCTTCATGGGAGAGAACAAAATAATGGAAAACTTTAAAGAAAACATAGCAATCATAGTAGTTGTGGTAATATCAATCGCATCGATAGTATCTTCTAGCTATAGAACATCTGTCAGAGAGCATGATCAAATAACAGAGATAAGTGAAAACAGATCTGATCTAGAAAAAACCAATAGCAAACTTAAAGAAGATTTAAAAAGTATTCATGCTAGTTTGGATCAAATTGAAGCTAACTTGGATTTAATTAAGAAAGAGATAGAGAAAAGAGAAAAACAAAAAGAATAGACTCTTTGTATTTAATAATTATTATTAGTTGATGGAGAGTTTATGTTAATAAAAAAGAGTGCCCTTAGAAAGCTTATTTACGAAATGGTGCTAACAGAGAATAGACGTACCCGAGATTGGATTGCTAGCTTGCCAGAAGAAGAAAGGCAAGCATACCAAGACGCTTATGATGCTGGAGTCAAGATTGAATCTGACCTAAGGTGGATACAAAAAGTTAGAGAACAAGAACCAGTTGAAGACATATATCCAGATATTATCTTGTTTAGAAATCCAAAAGTACAAAATGTACTACCTAACCTTAGAGCGCAAAAAGACGTGTCCAGATATAATTCAGTTGGAGAGCTAAGGAAGATTTTAGATCAGGTCCAAGATTTAACAAAAGAAAAGATTGATTATACTGAGGCTTTTCAAAGTGAAACAAACGTTAGAAAGATTGCAACAGTTGGCAAGTGGACTATACTAATGCCACTAACTGTAAGGGGATCTTCTTCGTGTGATATAAGCGGAAAAGATACAGTATGGTGTACTACCAAAAGAAAAGGGCAGAATCTATTTTATAGTTATGTTGGAAGATACCATGATGACATTATCTTGTTTTATATAATGGACTACAGTAGAAAACCTCTAGATCCATATAAAAGACAGGATACTGCCGGAGTCGAAGACAATGACTCTAGACTATGTGTTGGATATATTAACGGTCGACCACATTTAGAAGGAGAGACAGGCGGTATATCTGTAGACGCTGCAAATATAGGATTAGTAAAAGAAGATCTTAAAAGAATACTAGGGTCTGATTACAAAGCTATCAAAAATGTTTTAAAGAAAACTTCTAAAGATATTGCTGGAAAACACCCAGCTAAGCAAGTTATGGAAAAAGCATCAGAAAACCCAGCATTGCTTAGACATCTAATTAAAGACTACGGCGCTGATGAGACTATAGACTTTTTTAATGGAATGCTCAATTACGGGCTCTCAGGCAATGTGTTAGAAGTTGTTTTTGAGAAATGTAAAAAGTTTCATGATAAATTTATAAATAAGTCGAAAACAGATTATGAACAATTCATAGTTAAGTTATTTGATTTTTTCGAAAATATACCCCAGAGTAGTGCAAGAAAAGGTTTTGCACAAACAAGAAACTTTTACTGTAATAAAATAATGGAAGAACATTTCTTTAGAGTGTTTGATTACTATGAAGAAGGTTACTCGGAAACAGGTACGATGCGCAGATATTCTAATTATATGGACCCTGAGGTAAGTGAGTCAATTGAAATGTTATATGAGGCCATTATCAAAAACGCAGATCTTTCACATGATGTCCAAACCAAAGTTATAAAATATGGAAATGAATCCGGGTATGACCTTATTATAAATCAATTACTTGAAGATTCAGATGATATGGAGTTTATATCAGGGCATGTTATTAACAATTTATTGTCAGGTGAAAAAGGCGAGTCATCTGTATTAAGATCGTATAGATTCGTACAGTCTGCATTAAAGAATTGGTCTATAAGAGGGGAATATTACGATCCAGATCACCTAAGTGACACTCAAAAACAAGCTGCTTCAAGAATGGTGTCTGCAATATTTGAAAAGTATATTGCCAATCAATCTGTAGAGAAAAATACGGATGTTTTCAGGAGGCTCAGACCCGATACCGCAAAAGGGTTTAGATTAAATTTAATTAAACAAATTTCATCTATACACGTAACCTCTCCTGATATTTTAGATGAAATATTTAATATGCTGAATGATACTCCTAGAGAAGATAGATATGAAGAGAAAGAGTATGCAGAAGTTATAGATATTTTTACCAAAAACCTTAATCTAGGACCTCAAACTATTCAAAAGATAATTGAATGTGATGATCCAGTCCTTAGATCAGAATTAGCACTAGGGTCTACTAGTTTAACAGATCAACAATTTCGACAGCTAGCTAGAGATCCTTTTTATGATGTTAGGCTTGGGGTTGCCAAAAATGCTTTAACTCCCACAGAAGTGCTTGAATCACTTGTTACAGCGAATACTGCCATATCATATACAATGTTTGATAACCGAGACGGATCTAGATCTGGAAGGCTAGCAGACATGGATCCAAAAGAAATTAGTGCTGCTGTTGTTAAAAACTCGAACTGCTCATTACGTGCAATGATAAGAGCGCATCAGTTACATAGAAGTTACATAGGTAGCTTAGGACCAAAAATTCTGTTCAACTTTGGAGTTGCAATGATGGAAATGTCTCAATCAAAAGTACAGGTGGCTATTTTAGAAAAACTAGCGGAGTTCAACACCACAGGCAAACCAGTTGGCGCAGTGGGTGCTAGATCTTTTGAAGAAATTGCAGGAGATAGATACGACGAATTAATTGAAGAATTAAAAGAAAGGTTTAGAATACCAGAAAACTTGGAATTTAGTAGATGGTACAGAACAACACACTTTAGAGAATCATTCTACTGGTTCTATAAACATCAAGAACCAAATCAAGTATTACAGACTCGAGAAGGAAAGCCGGCAGTCCCATTGCCTAGGGAAGTGTGGAGCTATGATAACGTGGATGTGGTACCGGAAATATCTTACAGAGCTTTCCTAGATGCTCGAGGACAAGAACAAGCTCAATATAGAGTTATAAGAAAAGGACAATGATTAATGGAAGATTATGTTAGGTTAGTAGTCTCAGATACGCACTTAGGAAGTGCTTACTGTCAAGAAGATAAATTAGAAAAGTTATTGAAAACAGTTGAATATGATGAGTTAATACTTGCTGGTGACATAATAGAATTCCTTAGACATCCGCAGTTTACAGAGACAACAGCAAGAATATTTGATTATGTTTCTAACTTAGATAAAAAAGTTGTTTATGTTGTAGGTAACCATGACATAGCTTTGAATTCATTTGTTTCTAAGAAAATATCAAACATTAAATTTACAAAGTCTTATACATTTGAATATTCAGATAGAGTATACCGCGTACAGCATGGTGACATGTACGACGATGGAATAACCCAATCAGATAGGTGGATGGAGGTTTTATCTTTAGTCCAGAATTTGTTTGAAAGATATTTTAAGATAGACGTAACAACGTGGATGGCTCATTGGCAGATAAGAAAAAGAAAACTTAAAAGAATATGGGACATACTTAGGTGGAATGATGATGCTGACGTCTTTATAATGGGACATACACATAATCCTGAAGTTTTAATTTGGGTTAATAAGGATGAGAAGATAAAGACTTATGTTAATTGTGGTGATTGGGTTGAAAATTGCACATATGTGATAATTAAAGATAAGCAAGTGAGGTTAAGAAAATGGAAATAAGACTGAGAGATTTAAGGAAATTAATCGTAGAGATGATCCTAGTTGAAGGTAGAGCACAAGACGAAAAAAGAATAGAAGGAATTAAAGAAAAATATGCGGGTAACCCACACCTCCCTAAGGCAATCAAGAAGATAGAAGATGCTCTATTTGTATATAAAATGGGGAATGATCTAAAATGGATTGTTAATTACTTTCTTAACACTGAAGAAGGACAAAAGAGCGATGAGCCCATCGCAGATGTTGTTAATCATATAAATAACTTCAAAAAACAAAGAGCAAGGATGGAAAAGCACAAACCTGGATCAAGCAATCTAAAAAAATATACCACATTAGAGCAACTAAGTGATGCTTTAAAGAAGTCTAGAGGAATGCTTTCAAAGGCAGACCTTTCTAGTGTAGCGCAGACAGACATTGTTGGAGGAGCACTGACACCTGAAGGTGATCGATATGACTTAAATAAACAAGGAGAGTTTTATCCGTGGGCAGTATATTTGCCAAAATCTAGAGATGCTTCTTGCACAATTGGAGAGAATACAACTTGGTGTACATCAATACAACTTGGTGAAGGTAATAATCTATTCTACAATTATGTAATTAGAGACTCTTTCTTTTTATTTTATTTGCAATATCAAGGAAACGAGCAACAAGCTAAAGATCATGAATTAAATGACTCAGAATCAATAATGTGTTTGGGCTACATGCCTGATAAAGGAAAAGTGTATTTTCCCGAAGAAGGAGAAGGGGGTGGTTATATAACTGTCGACAAAAATAATCACGGTGTCTCTAGACAAAGATACTTTGATATTATAAATAAGACAACTTCTGATTCATCTTTGGCAGATAAAATACTTTCATCTATAGATGAAACAGTAAAAAAATATGGAGGCAAACACCCAGCCAAACAAAATCTAATTGAAATTGTAAATAATCCAGAGAAATTATCTAGAGAACTCAAGGGCAAAAGCTTAGACGCAATATTGGATTTTGTTTCTTCAGCTACATATTCTGATGACACAAATATCCCACACAATATTTTCACAGAAGTTGTTGACCCATTAATACTACCACCTAAATCCAGCAAAAAGGTAGAAAAAGTATTACAAAACTTTAACTCTTCTACAGGAGAAACATACAATCAAGCATATGGTGAATTGATTGGCATTTCCAAATATTATAAAAGAATATGTGTGTATAGAAAAGATTATGATATGAAGAGATATCTCTTTATGTTTGCACTTGTCTTACAAGAGGTAAAGAACGTATTAGAATATCAGGCAACGGTTGTAGGTCATTATGAGTTTCCTTTAGCAGAGCTATTCGGTGATTTAGTAAGCCCCATAGTTTTTGAAATTATGGAGGAGGCCTATGATACTTTTGGAATGACAGACTCAAATGCTGCAGGAGATTATATTGAAGCCTTGGATTTAATTGTAAGTGACATGATTGATAAGGGTGGTTATGAGGTAGTAGATTCAAACATGAATGTAAAGCGTGATATATTTGATTACCATGAAGCTTCAAGCTATGGTAATGAAGATGATTACATTTTATACTCTAAAAAAGTTCACTATGTTAGAAGCTCTGACGGTAGCTATATCTTTCGATAATAACTTGTAAAAGATTAAATTATTACATATACTTAATTAAAATAAATTGTTCTTTAAAATAATGGGCCCGTAATGGTATCGACGGGGTAGAATCAAGGGGAGAGTGCAACTAGGTGAGACGCGACCTTAACAGTTCAAAACTTTATAATTGCCAATAATAATTTGCATTTCAAATCAGTAGCTATAGCTGCATAATTTGGGTGGTTTCCGTTAACCATCAGTCCAATAACGGATATATTGCGTGATGACTTTAGCACCGAGAGATGAATAAAATAAGTCTCAGTCCGGAGGCCACATTAAGGAATTAAGAAATTGTGGATAGTTTGATAATTAATGATATAATTATACATAGTTGTGAATGACTTAAACTAAGACTATTGCGGACGCGAGTTCGACTCTCGCCGGGTCCACCATTTTAAAGGAGGATAAGATGAAATTATCAAGAAGAGCATTAATGAGTTTAATCGAAGGTGCTTTAAAAGAGTCTATCGAGAGTGGAAGTATTTCTGGTGACCGTCTGGCTGGGCATCGCACAGGAACGAAAGAACTAGCAGAAGAAATAAAAAAAGTTGCTGGCTATATGGGTTTACAAATAGAAATAGTCTCAGAAGAGATCGATCATGTCTCTATTAAAGTGGATCATTGGACTGACGATGAAGAAAGTTTTGAGGGTGACAATATTTTCGCAGTTGACTTTCGCATAGATAGCAATAATCGTGTAAATAGATTCAATATTCAGGGTGGAAGGTACCCATCTAAAGATAGCGATATTGGGAGAATATTAGAAGATAACATCGAGTTTAATCCAGTGGTACATGTTTATGGGCCAACAGAGGGTGATACCATCCAGAGTGCTGGCCAAGAGATCATAAATATACTAATATTTCACTTTGAAGAATACTATGGTGAAAGTATAGAAGATTTTTATCAGAAGTATGGTCTTTAATAAATGAACATACATTTAGAATCAATTAAAGCATATAAGAACATGATCAAGCGATTTGAGAAAGAGATTGCTAGATTAGAAGCTAAAGTGTATAACGAAAGATGTTGTTGGCACATTGATAGAAACAGAATAAAGTTGCCAATAATTAAAAAATAAACTTCTTGTAAAATAATACTTATTATTGTATATTATAAACAGGAGGTTAATATGCTAGGTGCTATTACAGGTGCATTCGCAGTAAACATATTATTGGCAGTCACGTTCTCAATATTTGTATTACCATTAGTTCTCGGATTCGGATATCTATTATTCGATACCATAAGAGACATTATAGGATATTCAAGTGAGTAAGATTAAAGTAGGTGACTTGGTCAGGTACGATAGATATCTGGTCTGTTCAACAGAATTCATGGCCCCACATATGGCGAGTGCAATAGGCATGGTGACTAAGATTCACAAGCGTGATATCGAAGATGATAATGATATTGTGGTTGATGTTATGTGGTCTCCTGGAAGTCACAATAGCTACGCAGTAGATTACCTATCTTTTCTAGAACCAATAAACTAAGGGACAGCTATGAAAAAAAAAGAATTTAAAGCCGGCGATTTAATCAGATCAGAGCATAGAGAACATGAAGATGAGGTTTGCTTAGTACTCCAAGTGTATAGCGAAAGTCTAGCATTAGTACAGAGATCTAAAAAAAGATCTTATGAGAAATCAAAAATAGCTCACATTAATCCAAAGTTTTATTATGGAACTGTTCATTGATAAATACGGGTGATTTAGTTAGAGTTGGTGGGACATGTCTCAATCAGACAATAGTTGGCTGCATAGGTTTGGTTTTATATGCTGACGTTGATCAAATACAACCTGCAATAATATTATTCAAAAACATACCATATAATTTTCATGACACATACTGTCTAGAGGTTTTAAATGAAAGTAGGAAATGTAGTTCGCTGGTCACCGACAAATAGTCATTCTAGGGTAGGTCTTGCTTTGTCGTACTGTAGCTTCCAAGACTTGTGGTGTGTATGGTTTCCAAAAGACGGTCACTATGAAATTGAAGAGCACTATCTTGAGGTGATAAGTGAATGTGGGTGATTTAGTAATGTACAGCCATAAAAAATTTAACCAGCAAGACTGGGGTCGCGGTATAGTTGTTTGTTTTGTCGAATCTGGTTTGCCGAATCATTATCCATGGGCAGTGGTTCATTGGGGAAAGTGGAACAAGACTAGCCAGGGTCCTTTGTCATATTTCGAGGTAATCAATGAAATCAGGTGATCTAATTAGAATAGTTAAAAATGACATGTCTCTTGTTCATAATGAGTATGGCCCAAAAGATAATAAGTTTTTTGGTCAGTTTGGTGTCATTTTATCTTCACACAATTATAGTAGAAGATGGTATAGAATTAATCTCCCTGCTGGTATATATTTTGCCAGAGGTGATAGCATAGAGGTAATTAGAGAATGTTAAAATTTTTAATGTCAATTTTTAAAGTTGATCCAAAGAAGAAAATACTTAAAGAGCGTGACAGACTTTATGAGTTATCTGTCCAGTTACAAAGAAACGGAGATTTGTGTGAGTATGGCAATGTCATGAAAAAAATTGAAGATTTAGAGAATGAATATAATAAGCTACAATCTGAAGATAAACAATGAATGTAGGTGACTTAGTAGAGTTTAAGTGCATAGGAGCAGGAAAGGTTGACTGTCCACCATATTCAAAGGACGGTCAATGGAGAAAGGGGTTGATTGTCGAACAGCACACAGATAATAAATTGTTTTCAGGAAAGATTAAGTTTTCATATGTCCTTTACAAGGGTAGAATATATAGAACATGTTCTGAGAACTGTAGGGTGATAGGTGAAAAATGAAAGCAGGTGATTTAGTAAAGTGGACATTTGCAAAAACCTCATCAGCAATCAATCGTGATAATATGTATCATATAGGAATATTAATCTATCCTGAAGTTTGTCCTAAAGACTCTTGGATAATAATGCTAGCAGATGGTGATGAGGTGCACGGAGATGTGACTGAAATTGAGGTGATTAGTGAAATCGGGTGATTTAGTAGGAATACAATGGAAAGAAGGCATTGGATATGTTGGAAGTAAGAAGGGCGAACATGTCGGTCTAGTATTAGAAAAAGCTGCACGGACATGTCTAGTTTATTGTCCTACTGTAAAAACATTTGGCCTAGTCAAATGTT
>CAACVD010000733.1_pt1 | contig 15837 bp, 14 predicted proteins | sample 2381771 | NCBI WGS metagenome assembly CAACVD01 (sample SAMEA5211965, study PRJEB30684) | marine metagenome | biome: Marine; feature: Epipelagic; material: Water | collected 2015-10-15 | depth 15 m | reverse complement strand
TGGACAAACTGCTGAAGGTATTGAAATACTTGAACGAGTTATGGAAATGCAAAAAATGAAGAATATAAATATTGTGTAATATCTGAAATGTATCAGGCAGAATTGTTTGCAGATACATTCAAAGGAATGGGATCAAATCCATTTATTGTATATAGATGGAGTAAATGTGCAGGAGAAGTATATGGAAGAGGTCCACTGCAATTAGCTTTACCTGCAATCAAAACAGCTAATTTAGTTATAGAACTTATATTAGAAAATGCACAAATGGCAATATCAGGAATGTATCAAGTTGAGGATGATGGTGTTATTAATGTTGATAATATACAACTTATACCGGGAACTATTATACCAAAAGCTGTAGGTAGTAGCGGACTAACACCTGTCGCACCTGCAGGTAACTTTCAAGTATCTGATCTTGTTTTAAGAGATATGAGAACGAATATTAAAAAAGCCCTTTATAATGATATGTTGGGCACTCCTAATGAGAAAACGCCTATGTCAGCAACAGAAGTTGCAGAACGTATGGCAGACCTTTCTCGTCAAATAGGTGCCGCATTTGGTAGATTGCAGGCAGAACTAGTTACGCCTGTTCTACAAAGAGTAGTATATATATTAAAAAAACAAGGAAGAATTAAAATACCTGTTATTAATGGCAGAGAAATTAAAGTACGATCTTCTTCTCCATTAGCACAAGCACAACAACAACAAGATGTAGCAACAGTAGATAGATTTGTAGCTTTATTGCAAGCTAGACTTGGACCACAGTTAGCTAATGTATTAGTAAAACAAAATGATTTAGCTAAATATATTGCTAAAAAACTAGGGATTCCAGAAGAACTAATACGTTCTGATGATGAAATGCAACAAGCGGCGAATCAAATCCAAACTATGCTACAAGGAGCACAGCAGGCAGGTATGTCGTCAGGTGATGCAATGAATGTATTATCTCGTGCAGGTAGTTGATCTTTAGTATATAACTGATATAAATATAGTATGAAAGCAAAACCTAATCGTATCGTTGGATTAGATAATTTTGAACGACATCCAAGTGAAGAAGAAAAAATAAATTTTCATTTTGAAAATGTATTTAAATCTCCTGCAGGACAAGAAGTATTAAAATATCTACGACAGATTACAATAGAATCTGTTGCAGGTAGTGAAGTATCGGATCTTGCATTACGTCATCTTGAAGGGCAAAGATATCTTGTTGCATTGATACAACGTAGGTTTAACAAAGGCAGAAGTCAAACAATAGTAAAGGAGAAACAAGATGTCAGATAATGCTGAAGAAATACAAGAACCACAAACAGAGGGTGCACCAGAAACCACAACGGAAGCAGACCCTCAACCTCTTGTAGAAGAAAATGTTCCACGTGAAACATTTACAAGAGAAAGACCTGAAAATGTGCCAGAAAAATTTTGGAATCAGGAAACAGGAGAAATACGCACAGATGAATTACTCAAATCAAATGAGCATTTAGAGAAGTTTGTTGGAGGAAAAAAGGATGAACTTAGAGAAGAGATAATAGATGAACTATCAAATGAAGCTATTGAAGAAGCACCAGAAGAATATGTAATGCCTGCCTTACCTAATGGTGTTACAGAAACAGATGTAGCTGAAAACCCAATGTTTGATTGGTGGTCGAAGCATTGTGTAGAAAATGCTTATACCCAAGAAATGTTTGAAGATGGAGTTAATACATATATTAACAGATATTTAGATGCACAAGTAGATGTAGAACAAGAAATGTCAAAGCTAGGTGAAAATGCAAATGCACGTGTTGATGCAGTAGACAGTTTTGCATCAACCTATTTTTCACCTGATCAATATGAACATCTTACATCTACACTTGGACAAACTGCTGAAGGTATTGAAATACTTGAACGAGTTATGGAAATGCAAAAACAAAATATCTCACAAGTACAAACAGAACCAATGAATAAATTAACACTTGATGATGTTCGTACAATGATGAAAGACCCACGATATTTTGATCCACGTGAAAGAGATGAAACATTTGTTAAACGTGTTGATGATGCATTTGCTAGATTGTATAGATAATGTATATGGATATAGCAGTCCCAGACGACTGCTTTGAGTTAGCACCAAAATTGCGATCTTTAGATAGATACGAGATTGCAGTAACAGGAAGAGATCCATTATGGGCTTTGCTCTATCCTTTTAGGGCTAACAGAAAAAATACACATACATTTTCTGTTTTCAATAATAAAGATAAAGTCATTGCTATGTTTGGTTGTTGTCCCATATATAACAATCCAAAGAAAGGGCAAGCGTGGTGGCTTTCAACAGAAGAACCATTTAAATCATATCACTATCTCCGTAATCAAAAAAGAGTATTTGAATACGTTGCTAGTCATTATGATTTTCTTTTTAACTTTGCTACAGCAGAACAAAAAAAAGTTTTAAGATGGGTAAGCTATATGGGATTTACTATTGATAATCAAGAGGTACTTGTCAAAAACGTAAAAATGAAGTATTTTTATTTAAGACCGAAAGGTTTTAATGGTGAACCCATAGATAATGTGTGTGGTCCTCGATGGATAACCCGATATCAGAAATCTAAGGACAATTCATAAACTGTAATATTAACTTTATAGGAGATAGTTATGGCAACTTCCATTACTACTGCCTTTATTAAGCAGTTTGAATCAGAAGTCCATATGGCATACCAACGTATGGGTTCTAAACTGAGAAATACAGTAAGACAGCTTAATAATGTAAAAGGCAATCAAGCGAGATTCCAGAAGGTGGGCAAAGGGTCTGCGACTGAAAAGTCAAGACACGCTAATGTTCCAACTATGGAAGTAACGCACAATACAGTTGATGTAACTCTATCTGATTTCTATGCGGCAGATTATGTCGATAGACTAGATGAGTTGAAAACTAACATTGATGAAAGACAAGTTCTTTCTCAATCAGCCGCCGCCGCTCTAGGTAGAAAAACAGATCAATTAATTATTGATGTGTTAGATGCGGGGTCTAATAGTAACAATGTCGTACATGGTTCAGCAGGTTTAACTCTTGCTAAGTCATTAACAGTTTACGAAGCATTTGGTGAGGCAGATGTACCTGATGATGGACAAAGATATTTTGTTGTATCACCTGCAGGTTGGGCTGACCTATTACAAATAGATCAGTTTTCACGAGCAGAATATGTTGGTGAAAAAGACTTACCATATGCAGGTGGCTTGACAGCTAAAAGATGGCTAGGGTTTATGTGGTTTACATTCTCTGGTTTATCTATTTCTAGTACAACTAGAGATTGTCACGCTTGGCACAGATCATCAGTTGGTCTTGCTATGGGTTCTGATATCAGAACTGAAGTAAACTATATCCCTGAAAAGGTCAGTAATTTAATCACTTCATATATGTCTATGGGTGCTACAATGATTGACAATGAAGGTGCGATAGAATGTCAAATAACAGAATAGGAGAAAACTAATGGCTTTTACTCAAGCAAACTTAAAAAAGATTGCAGGTGGTGGAGATCAAAATGTTTATCTCTACAACTCTGCTGATGCTGTTGCTACCATTGCAGGATCAGGTTATTTTAACAATGCTACTAATCAGCTTCATCAGAATGATGTAATTATTACTGTTGGATCTACAGGTGGCACAAGAACAGTAGATGTCCTTGTTGTATCAAGTGCAACAGCGGCGGCTACAGTTACTTGTATTAATGGTACATAGGATATTGGGGGAGGCAACTCCCCCAATATTTAAATTATGGTAAGTAGAATAGATATATGTAATCAAGCACTTGTTTTAATAGGTGCAAATACAATAGCAAGTTTCACAGATAATAATGTTGAAAGCAAAGTTTCTAATCAATTATATGAAACAACACTAAAAGCAATGTTAACTAAAGCACGTTGGAGATTTGCAACAAAACAAGCACAACTTTCAAAGTCAGCTACAGATCCTTTAGATAAATGGGATAGTGCATATCAAATACCAAGTGAAGCAATATTAATACATACAGTTACAGTAAGTGATAATGTAATATTGTATGATAGATACAATGAATTTTTATATACAAATACAAGTGCTAGTGATGTTGTGGTTTGTCATTATACCTTTCAACCACACGAACAGGAGTTTCCAGAATATTTTACACAAGCGTTAGTATTTGAACTTGCAAGTTTATTTGCAGGTGCAGTAGCTAGAAACGATTCCCTTTCATTGTTATATCAGAGGAGAGCACAGCAACAATTAGTAACAGCAAGAAGTATGGAATCACAAACACAAACTACAAGAAAACTTAATACTACCTTACTAATAGAAGTAAGAAATAGAGGTACAGCAGACGGAATAAGAGCAGTAGTTCCAAGTAGTAGTTAAATGTTATGGCAATACAAAGAACTCATCAATTTAGTTTTACTCGAGGTGAAGTAGATGAAACTCTTATATCACGAACAGATTTAACTTCATTTCAGACAGCTTTAAAAAAAGGAAGAAATATATTTTGTCTTAACCAAGGTCCGGTAGAAAGAAGACAAGGCACATTGTTTAGAGCAGATTTAGGTGCAGAAAGTAGAATAGAACCTTTTATATTTAATGCAGATCAAGAATATCTTTTTGCTTTTCAAAATACAAAGTTATTAATATTTAGTACAGCAGGTGTATTGTTGCAAACTATAACAAGTTGTTCGTGGACAACATCTGAATTGTTTGAACTTACATATACACAGCAAGCCGATACTATGATTATTACACATAAAAACTTTGCACCAACACTAATAAAACGAACAGGAGCAACAACTTTTGTAAAAGAAACTTTTTCATTTAAAGTAGCAACAAATCAAGAAAAAATATTTCAGCCATATTTTAAATTTGCTGATGATGATGTAACTATTGATATTGATTCTACTGCAAAAAGTGCAGATAATATTACAGCAGAAAATATATTAACAGGAACAACATATAAAATTAAGACTGTGGGAACTACAGATTTCACAGCATTAGGTGCCGCATCAAATACTGTAGGTGTTCAATTTACAGCAACTGCAGATGGTACATCATCAAGTGGTACAGGAACAGTTGATTCATTTGTAATAGTTACAGCAAGTACAGCATATTGGACATCAGACTATGTTGGTAAAACTATACGTTATCACGGCGCAGAAATTACAATATCTGAATATACATCTACTACAGTATTATTAGGTAGATTACAGTCTAATGTAAGAATAGAATTAGATGACGATCCATTTAAAGTAGCACAAGGTGATTCAACAGTTACAGTATTACATCCACAACACGGATTTGCAAACAATGCTACTATTGAAGTAGAAGGAGCAGAAGATATTTTTAATGAAGATGGAGCAGGTATAAGTGCAGGTAATCTAAATGGATCAAAAACCATAACAGTAATAGATGATGATAGATATGAATTTGAAGCAGATTCTAGTGATACAGGTGGAGATAGTGGAGATGGAGGAGGTACAAATGTACGTATTGTAGCCCATCCACCAACAAGAAGATGGGATGAACAAGTATATAGTAATATTTATGGCTTTCCTTCTGCTTGTAAGTTTCATCAACAAAGATTATTTTTTGCAGGTGGGGCAATAAGTGATTTTATAGCAAGTAGTAAAACAGCAGACTTTTTTAATTTTGATGTTGGAGAGGCAGAAGACACAGACTCTATACAAATATCAATATCTTCAGATCAGATAAACGAAATACGACATATTGTAGCAGGAAAAAATTTAGAAATATTTACAAGCACAGCAGAGTTTTATCTTAAACCACAAACGGGTAGACCACTTACACCAACAGATTTACGCATAGAACGACAAAGCACGCTTGGGTGTACGCAAAAATGTATGCCACGTTTGTTTGATGGTGCGGCAATCTTTGTTCAACCAAATGGAAAAACAGTAAGAGAATTTTTTTATAATACGGCAACAGAAGATTATGTACCTGCAGTTCTTACGTTTCTTTCACCTAATGCTGTAGATACTCCTTTTGATACAGGTATTATAAAATCAACAGGTACTAAAACAGAACAAATAATGTTGTTTGCTAATGAGAATGGAACACTTGGTGTATTTACAGCACACAGGCAAGAAAAATTAGCAGGATGGGTTATATGGGAAACTGATGGTGATTTTATATCCGTTGCAGGCACAACATCATTTTTATATTTAGTTGTAAAAAGAATTATTAATGGTTCTACTAAATATTATCTTGAACAACTTGCTAACTCTTCTTTTGCTATACCCACAGATGCATCAGTTAGTAAAACACTAAGTTCTTCGTATCAACCTCACGGCACAGTTTTAGTAAATGGTGCAGTAACAAGTTCTAACCAATTAATATTAGATGGTTTTACAAGTAATGTTAGTCCATCAGTAGGAGAAAAATTTAAAATTGGTTCTGGATCAACTGAATATACAATACAAAGTGTATCGGCATCTAATACAAGTAATGAATACATAATTATAATTGATCAAAATGTTTCAGCATCTAATAACGAATCTATTGAATTTACAACAAGTAAAGTATTTAGTGGGCTTAATAGTAATCCAGATTTAACAGCTAAAGTAGTTCATGCAACATCTGGTTCTAACGAAGATGATACAATACGATATTATGGAAGTGGAACAGTAAACTCTAGTGGCATTGTAGAGTTTCAGCAACCGGCAAGTGCTTGTGATATTGGACTTAACTTTACTGTTGATATACAAACTTTACCAATAGACTCTACATCACCTATACGTGGTTTAGGATCAACATACGGATATCCTAGAAAAATTGGTAAAACTGTATTAGAATTATCTAAAACATATAATTTACAAGTTAATGGATATGATGTATTGCTTAATGATAATGGATTACAAATGGTTGGATATACAGGTAAAAAAGATATACATACATTAGGATACTCACAAACTCCTTTTGTTACTATTACACAATCTGTGCCTGTACCGTTTAGGATATTATCTATAACTTCGGAGGTATATTATTAATGTGTAGTATTGGAGCAGTATTCTCAGTAGCTAGTATGGGTGTTGGTGTATTTGGACAAATGCAACAAATGAGAGCAATGAAACAACAACAAGCGGCACAACAAGCTATGTATGAAGCTCAAAGAAGGCAACAAGAAGAACAAGCAAAGGCGGCAATGTTGGCAACGCAACAAAAAATACAAGATAGAAAAAGAGAAGCGGCAAGACTTTCTAAATCAAATAGAGCATCACTTGCGGCAACAGGAGCCAATATTGACTCACCAAGTTTTGGTGCATTTTTTGAGTCAGAAAAAAAAGCAACAGGAAGAGATGTAAGACGATTAAGTATTAATGGATTGACAGATGCAGTTTTCTATCAAAACCAAGCACGACAAACAGGACTTGCGGCAAGTGCAAGTAGAGCAGGATTTAAAGGACAAATGACAGCTATGAGATATGGTATGCTAGGAGATGCATTATCAACAGGAGCAAAAATTGGTCCAGAAATACAAGAAGCATTAAAGTAAAGTAATATGGTAGTAAGAAGAAATCCAACAACAGTAAATATAAAAGACAATATAGGTATTGTACGTCCTGTTGGTTTTGAAGAGTCAGCAAGACAAAGTGCATTAGTTGCAGATGCGTGGGCAACAAGCACAGAAAAATTAGCACAAGGATTTAAAGATGTTGGTAATGCAATTACTACAGCACAAGCAAAAAGTGCACTACAAGATTTTAAAGTAACTACAGAAGATATTGAAGTTATTGGTGAAGATGGTGCACCAATTATACAAACAAAAATTAAAATACCTGAAATAAGAAAGTTTCCATTTAATCCAGAAGTTAATGAAGATTATCAACGTAATGTATACATAAAACTACAGCAAGACGTAGAAAATATATACATAGAAAAATCTGCACAAATTAAAGCAGATATAATGGCAGATGGTGGTGATGTAGAAGAATATGAAATGGCAATGGCTCCAATCGAAGAGCAAATACTTGCACAGCTTAATAATGTTCCTACTTTACAAAATCAAATGGAAAGACAGTTAAGACAATACAAAGTTAAAGATAGTATTGATATACAAGGTGCACAGCAAAAAGAAGAACAACTAGCAATCAACGCTCAAGCTAATCGACATATTGATATACTAGATCAAAAAGTGCAACAGAAAATATATGCAGGACAATCTATACAACCTATTATTGACGAATTTAAACAGTTTAGTCAAATGTATAAAACACCAGAAGTACGTGTTCAATATCAAAGTCAAGTATCTAAATATCAAGCAATAGAAAAATTTATAAAAACATTTAGAAAAGCATTAAGCCCAAGTGAGTTTAATGATGGTAGTGCAACAGGTTTAGATCGTGTTGCCTATAATTCAGAAGCATTAGCAACATTTGCAACTTCACCTGTAAAAAGTGTAGAATTACGTTTACCAGATGGTGGTGTGCAAACTGTAACCAGAGAACAATTTATGCAAGCAACAAGCGATATGAGTATAGATACTCTAGATGATATGGTTGGTATATTAAACACAAATGCATCAAATCTTAAAGATAATTCTGATTCTACATTAACTATGAACTCATTAGAAGAAATTGCTATAGAAATGCGATCAGGAAAAATGTTCAGTTTAGATAGAAAAAAAGACTTTAATACAATATTTAAAAATCCAGAACACTCTGATAGGTTGTTAAAATTTTATTCTGGTGATTCAAGTGCAAAATTTACATTAGATTATAAAGATACACAAAATTATGTATCTTCTCTTATTATGTTAAAAGATGCATTAATTAATGAAAATGTAGAAGAACAATTATTATTTAGTGTAAAACAATTAATACGTGATGATGCGGCTTTAAATACTATTATACCACAGTTAGCAACATTAAAGTTAAACAATGGGCAGATTGTAAATAATCCGTCAGATATGTTTGGTGCATACATGGATGTTGATGGCAGTGGCAGAGAAGCGGCACAAATATTAAATAGAGCAATAAATGAATATTATTCTAAAGGAGCTTTTACAGGTGGAGAATTTGGCGTGTTAATTGATAAGACTATAAATACAGGTCCACTTAATTATGAAACAATAAAAAATATTAAAGGCACAGATACAAAACCACAACTTATGTCAGTTGCTACTACATTTTTTAGGGATGAATATGGATATTCTGAAGCCGAAATACCTACATCTTTGAGAGAAAGATTAATAGATGATTATTTTATTTTACGTGGTCCAAGTAATTTTAACAAAAAAAAATTTAAATCATATTTAAAACAAGTACGCCCTATTTTGCCTGCTGTTTTTGGACCAAGTGATATACAACTTACATATGATGGTGGTAGAGGTATAGTTTTTTATCCAATAAACAAAGACAATTTAGGTAAAAGACTTTACAAACAAATGGTACAAACAATAGAGGATGTTGTAAAAGAAAAAGGTTTTTTTGTAGAAGACGGTGTTCAAACTGAAAGAGTTAAACTTGGAAAAAATATTATGTTACGTAATATTGGTTTAGGTGCATATACTAATGATTTAGAAAATGTTCAAATGAAGGTTGTTCGCTATAAAGATGGACAGGAAATTCCTTATTATGATCGTAATGGTAATTCAGTTATAATTAATCCATTTAAATTAAATGCAGAAAATGCTCGGCAAGAACGACTAATGCGTGATGAAGAAAAAAATAAAAAATAATGAGATTTCGTGATTTAAAAAGAATAGAATTAGAACCTGCACAACAAGAAGAAATATCTAAACGTGCATTCCAAGACATACCTCAATATCAAGCAAGCATACAACCTATGCAATTTAGAAATACATTCTTACAAGATGTCAATGATCACATACAAACATCTTGGTTAGGTCAACTCGCATCATATATAGATGAAGATAGAAGTTATCAAAACGAACCAATAGAAAACTTTGATCCTATAGAAGAGTTACCACAAAAGTATAGACCATATCTTAAATCTTTTAGAGGTGTGCGTAATCGTAATCATATGAAAGCTATTATGAATCGTATAGATAGAAACCTTAATATTAAAGCAAGAATAGATTATGCTGATAGATTAACACCCGGTTTTGTTGCCGCTCTTGCTGACCCAATAACTTATGTACCTATACCATTTGCTAAAGGTATAGGGTTTTTTAAAGGATTTGCTAAAGGTGGTGCTATAGGTGGTGGTCTTATTGGAGCTACTGAAATACCTAGACAAGCACTTGATCCTACTGCTGACCTTGGAGAGAGTGTTGCCAATGTGTCTTTTGCAACAGTAGTAAGTGGTTTGTTTGGTGGTGTGTATGGTCGTATGACTGCTAATCTTGGTGAAAAAGCAACACGAACAGTATATAAAGGTAAATCACCAGATAGTATACCTGATCAGTATAATGCTCGTATGGAAGAAGCAGAAGGTGGTATAAACCCAGACAATATAGAAGTAACATTTAATTTTAAACAAGATGCACCCGGTGTTGTTATAATAAATAAAAACAAACCATCACCTACAACAGGCACAAACAAGGCAGGAGTAAGACACGTTGGCACATTCGATCAACAAACAGTAGAAAGAGCAGTAAGTGATACAGGAATGAAAATAGCTGTAGATACTGCACCTAATAATTTTAATGTAAAACCACAACAAAAAGTTGCACAATTTAATCGTAAGGCAAATACTGTAGATGTAAATTTTGTAAATGCTAAAGGACAATTTTCAACAGGAAAACATCTTGTATATCTTAATAAATTAGGAATTAGAGTTGGTCCTAATTTTTTTAAATCTAGTGAAGATTGGATAAGATATAACATAAAAAAAGCTATTTACGAAGAATTACCTGCGTTTAGTCGTAAACCAAAAGAAACACAATTAGATCATCAAAGACGTATAAACAAGGCAGTAATCAAAGATGTATCTATAGAGGCATCAATAGATGCAACAACAGATACTAATACCTTTTTAGAAATGATTCCTAATTGGACAAATGCATCACAGGTAATTAATAATACAACAGAAAAAAAAGTTAGTAATCCTGCACTTAGAAAAAAATTAATACTTAAAATGATTGAATTAACGGGTGACTATGCAACTGTAAATAAAACAAATGACGTATATAAAACAGTTCCTGAGTCTGTAGTTACTGCAGTAGGTACAAGACACAACGCACAAATAACTATAGCACTGCGCAATATAGAAAAAAATTTTCTTAAGCTACATGGAACAGATCCAAATGTAGGGCCTATAAGAGAAGTAGTAGCACGCACAAGCATAGCAACGCAAGCAATGGCAGATAAGGTACAAAATATGTTTTCTAGACAAGCACGTGGTGTACCACAAACATTAGATTTTAAAGAATATAGTTTAATGTTAGGAAGATATATAATAGATCCAGAATCTATACGTAATGTAGTACCTAATAATATTTATTTAAATATAGAAGAGTCAGCTAAATTATTTAAAAAAGTTACAAAATTTTATGATGACCAATTAGCACAACAGGGTATGTATGCTAATCAACAAAATTATTTACAGCTTATTCGTAAAAAAGAATTTGCAATAAAACGTATAGATGAGTTGCTTACACCAGAAACAAAAAAAAATGTTGGTGCAAAAGATTACCAACGCTTAATAAATATAAAACAAAATTTAGAAGCACAAACTAACAATATAAAAAGAATACAAGAAGTATTTCCTAGTGATAGACCATATTGGAAAGATGAAGATTACTTTCATAGAATATGGAAAAGAGAAGCTATATTAGAAAATGCAGATCAGTTTAAAGGTATACTTAGAAATTATATATCAAAACAATTACCTAACAATTTTAGTAAAGCAGAATATATAAAAAACAGAAATACTTTTGCTAAAACACCAGAAGAAAAAATACCAAAAGGTGCAACCATAGATGAAATACTTGATGCAGAAGTAGAATATCATTTTAACGATATAATAGAAAATCAAGCACGATACGCAGATGGTGAAGGTATTGCAGGATATGGTACAGATGTAAATGGTAAATATAGAATAGGAGCAACACCACTACTTGATCGTAAATTAAAAATACCAAATAAAGATGTTATTGATTTTATAGAAACTGATGCGGCATACGTATTACGATCCTACTCACAAAGAGTAGCACCGGCAGTAGAATTAGCAAATAAGTTTGGTGATGTACATCTTAATGACTTTATTACTAATACAGAAATTGATTTAATTATTAATGGCACAAAAGCTACAACACGTAATTCTATACTAAATAACTTTATAGATGAAAAAGATAAAGTGTTGGGAACTTTATATAGTTCTGATCCTACATCTATAAATATGAGAGTAGCACAAGCATTACGTAATTGGGCATCTCTTGCATATATGGGTAGAGTTGTGCTTAGTGCAATTCCTGAATTAGCCAGACCAATTATGACAAATGGTATAGGTTCTGTTATGAAAGGTAATGTTACACCATACCTTAATGGAATGGAGTCTTTTAAAAAATCTAATCTTAAAGACCTTAGATGGTTAGCACCTACAATAGAAATGACTCTAAATAGTTTTAACAGAAGATTTATGTATGACGGTGGTATTACACATAGTCGTAAAAATACTATGGGTTGGTTTGATAAGTATGTAGGACAATGGCTTGAACGCCCACAAAATGCTTTTTATATGTTAAATGGATTAACTCCGTGGACACATATGATAAAAGAATTTCACGGGTTAGTTGCTATGCATAGAATACTTGAAGATTCTTTCAAATGGGCAAATGGTACACTTAGTGCTTCAAGTAAAAGAAGATTAGCAAGTTTTGGTATAGATGAAAAAACAGCAATAACTATATCTAAAATGCCTATAGAACGTAATGGTGATCAATTCTTAGCTAATGCAACAATGTGGGATAGTCGTAAGGGCGGCACAATAGCTAGACGTAAACTAGCTACAGCAATATACGCAGATACACAACGAACGATTATTACGCCAAGTGTTGCTGATAGACCCAATATGATGGCAGGTGTAATACGTATTAACTCAGAAGGAATAAAAGAATTAGTTGATAATCCTTTAATGAGAGGATTAGGATTTACTGTAGATGATTATGGTGCAAAATTTAATAATGCATATATGGCACTATTATTTCAGTTTTATTCATATGGAGTGTCTTCAGTAAAACGATTAGGCACTAATGTTATACAAAATAGAGATGGAGCAAGTGCCGCTGTATCTGGTGTATTAGGAATGGTAGCACTTGGTTTTCTCGCAGACTCACTTAAAAGTGGTAACTACTACAAAGATAAAGAGTTTGGAGAAAAAGTAGTAAGAGCCGTTGAATTGTCTGGTATTACAACTTTAGCCGGAGATATGAATTTTATGATGGAAACTATAAGTGGTGGGTTTTTTGACGAACCTATGGGTGTAAGACCAATGCTTGATCTTGATGGTAGATTTGGCACGCCAGATGAAACAGATGCTTGGGGTGAAGTTACAGGTGCGGCACCCGGAATGTTATTTGATATACATAAAGCTTTTACTGACCCTGACTTGTCAGAAAGAGAAAGAAGTGGTATTTTTAGACGAAGTATTCCCGGTAACTCATTATGGTTTTGGGATGAAACATTTAGAAATACTTTTAATAGTATATATGGAGTAGACTAATGACGATAGCATCAGCACAAAATACACCAAGAACACGTATTGTAGCGTCAGGAGGACAAACTGCATTTACAGTGCCGTTTGAATTTTTTGCTATTAGTGATCTTAAGGTTTATGTAGATGGTTCTTTAGCTACATATAATGCTAATCCTACTACTACATCTACATATAAAGTAACATCTACAAATTCATCTAGTGATAGTGCATATGAGTTTGGTACAGGAGGTACAGTAACATTTGGAGCAGGATTAACAGCTAGCCAAGTAGTTGTTATTGTTAGAGATATTACAATAGAAAGATTAGCTGACTTTGCAGTAAATGGTACATTTGATGTAACTGCATTAAATACAGAATTAGATAAAAACATTGCAATATTTGCAGATCAAGAAGATCAAATTAATAGATCCATAAGATTAGACAACACTAGTGCTAGTGCTACACTTACAATACCAACAGATAGAAATAATAAAATTATTGCATTTGATGGCTCAGGTAATGTAACAACTAGTACAGTTCCTTTAGCAGGTGGTGTAACTACAACAACATTATCAGCAGGTGCATCAGCTACAGGTTCTTATAATTCTACTACAGGTGTACTTACACTTGGAATACCACAAGGAGCAACGGGGGCTACCGGTCCTGCAGGTAGTGGAACTTTTAACAGTTTTACAATTACAGATGGCTCTACATCACAAACAATAGAAGATGGAAATACACTTACACTAACAGCAGGTACTAATATGCAAGTATCAGTAAGTGCAACAGATACAGTAACAATAACTAACACAGCACCTGACCCTGTTGCATTAGCTATAGCTTTAGGTTAATATAGGAAACAATATGGCAAATACATTTAAAGTAAAAACAAAAGCAAGTGTAAGCAATAGTTCTTTAGATACAATATATACTGTGCCCTCGAGCACAAGTACAGTTGTATTAGGTATGGCATTAAGCAATAAAACAACTAATGCAATAACTGCAGATGTACAATTAGTAAGTAATACTTCTGATACAGAAACAAATGCAGATGTCTTTTTGTTAAAAGGAGTAGATATACCTGCTAATACTACACTTGAGGTGTTTGGAGGACAAAAAGTTGTCGTGCAAACAACTGATGTTATTAAAGCACAAGCAAGTGCCGCAACGGCATTAGATGTTGCATTGTCAATTATGGAGATAACCTAATGCCTTATCTAGGATCAGCACCTACTACATCATCAGTAGCACTTGCAAAACAAGATTTTACAACAAGTGCAACGACGTCCTATACTTTATCTAATTCAGTAACAAGTGCTAACGACATAGCTTTATTTATTAATAATGTAAGACAAGAGCCAACTTATGCGTATAGTGCATCTGGTACTGCATTAACTCTTACAGCCGCAACTACAAGTTCAGATGATATGTACTGTGTATATTTAGGTAGAGCAGTAGGTACAATAAATCCTGCTAGTGGGAGTGTGGGTACAGGACAAATTATAGATAGTTCAATTACTACAGCAAAAATAAATGATGGTGCAATAACTTCTTCAAAATTAGCAAGTGGTGTGGGTGGAAAAGTATTAAGTCATAAAATTTCACAGATAACAGCAAACTCTACAAGGTCAAGTGCAACTTCGTATGCAGATGATTTAGACTTTGGTAGTTTTACACCATCAACTTCAAATAGTATTGTTCTTATACAAGGAGTAGCAAATTTTGATGGTGGATTAAATACTTACCTTTATTATAAGTGGATTGTTAATGGTTCTGATTTTTTATCAACAACAGGAACTACACCAATAGCTACACATATTTTTTATAATATAAATGCAATGAACAATATAGCTTATATGCCATCAACAATAATGACAAGTGTAACAAATACTGATGGTTCAGCAATACCTGTTAAATGTCAAGGCAAAGTTACATCTGGCACATTATCTATTAATAGAAGTAATAATGCAAGTCAAGCAGGTTCACCAAGTACAGTAATTTGGACAGAAATAGCAACATAAAGGAATAGATTATGCCATTAAGTAAAATACAAGCTGAATCAATGAACCTAGCCGATACTTATGCTTTTACGGGTACAGTAAGTGGTGTAGGTTCTTTAGTTAAATTGTTAAATACAACTGCTTCTTCTGGTGCATCAGAATATATTGTAGATAGTACATATATAAATTCTACTTATGATAATTACAGAATTATTGCTGGATACCAATATG
>CAACVD010000732.1_pt1 | contig 15846 bp, 14 predicted proteins | sample 2381771 | NCBI WGS metagenome assembly CAACVD01 (sample SAMEA5211965, study PRJEB30684) | marine metagenome | biome: Marine; feature: Epipelagic; material: Water | collected 2015-10-15 | depth 15 m | reverse complement strand
TTTTCCGAAAATACATAACATTGGTACCTCTTTGCTCTTAAAACCTTGGCGGTGTTTGGTCAGAAAATGCAAAATGGTCGATGGCACATTCTCCGCGAGATAGTGACGTTTGATATGGGGCTAGAACGTTTTGCCCATTTGCTAAAGTCCGAACTAGAGACATGGTTTCCAAAGTTTGAGTGCATGATATGGGGCGATCCAGCCGGTTCGGCCAGGGATATGATCTATGAACAAACAGCATTTGATCACCTCAAGACACATGGATTAGTCGCTCGACCCACGGCTACCAACGAATTTAAGACACGACGAGAGGCCGGAGCTATCCCTATGACCCGATTGATAGATGGTAAACCCGGCTTTCTTGTTCATCGTGAATGTGTCCGGCTACGAAAAGCTCTCGCTGGAGGCTATCATTTCAAACGGGTTGCTATGGGATCGGGGCATGAACGGTTCAAGGATGTTCCAAACAAAGACCACAACTCCCACGTTGCCGATAGTCTGGGATATCTTCTGCTAGGCGGTGGGGAGCATCGCAACATGGTCAGGGGCAAATCCCCTCACTTCTACAAGACAGCGAATGCCTGGGGAGATTTCGATGTTTTCGCCTGAGGAAATCACCGAGGTATCGACTTTGGACGGTGTAACGGCCAAGGTTATTGACTTTGAACCCGATCACCTCAATGCGGTCCGCTATAGATCGCTAGACGCTCCCTTCATCAAGGCCAATCAAGAGACAATAGCCCACCGCTTACCGAAAGGATTATCCTTCTCCGCAGTAGTAGACGAGCAAGTATTCGCTATGTTTGGCCTCGTTCCCTTCTGGCAGGGGTGCTATGAGTGCTGGCTTATTCCAGCCGATGATCTGGATACCCACACGATGAAGACACACCGCACGGCCATACGTTTTTTTGAGTACACCGCCAAGGTTTTAAGAGCAAAGAGGTACCAATGTTATGTATTTTCGGAAAACGTTCGGGCTGTTCGCTGGATTGAAATGATGGTATTCAAAAAAGAAGGGTTAATGAAGAACTTTGGCCCTAACCAAGAAGATCATTTTTTATATGCGAGGTATTTCTGATGGGTTTTTTATTTGGTGGTGGTGGCGGTGAAACGCAGGAACAGAAAGAAAGTCGGCAAAAACGTGACCAGCAAGTCCAGCAACAAGAGGAACGTACACAAAAGGCTGAGATCACTGAACGCAGAAAGATCAATGAACGTATGCGAAAGATGAAAACCGGGGGAATGCGCCAGCTCTTATCATCCGATAGAGAGGATAATCAGGCACTCGGTAACCCAATAACACAGACACGAACATTAGGGCCAGATAGAAACCCACGATAATGAAAAAATATATTCGCAACCCAAGAAAAAAGGAGATGACCAATGCCGATGGTGAGTTACAAGACGAAGGAAGGAACGAAGAAGAAGAAGTTCAAGTACACGAAGAAGGGAGTAGCGGAGGCCAAGAAGATGGCGAAACAGACCGGGGGAAAGATTAAGGTCAATAAAAGCTACGCATGAGACTTGATGTCACCACATTAAAAGGCCGATTTAAAAAGGCTATGGCTCACAAAGACGAGTGGCGGTCAATCTATGAAGATGCCTATCGCTATGTCTTGCCGAATAGAAACCTCTATGATGGCAACTACGAGACTACCTCACCCAAAAACGATAAGATGAACCGGGTCTACGATAGCACGGCTATCCACGCTACCCAGAGATTTGCCAATCGATTGCAATCCGGAGTGTTTCCGACACAACGACATTGGTGCCGGCTGGTCCCCGGTGAAGAAATACCACCAGAGAGACACATAGAAATTCAGCGCATATTGGATAGTTATGCCGATACTATGTTTGATGTGATGCGTCAGTCAAACTTTGATATGGCTATGGGCGAGTTCCTCCTAGAGTTAGCTATCGGAACGGCTGTGATGATCATCCAACCGGGTGACGAGTTACAGCCCATACGCTATACAGCCGTTCCCTCTTTTTTGATTGCCTATGATGAGGGGCCGTTTGGAACTGTCGATAAGGTCTATCGCAATCATAGGATACCGTTTACCGCCCTAGACCAAGAGTTTCCCGATGCTGAGATACCAGCACAACTCAAACAAAAGTATGACGGTAGACCGGATGAGAAGATCGATCTCTATGAGATCACTTGCTATGACAAGGACGAGGGTATCTACCACTATCATGTCATAACCAAAGAAGGAGAAGACGAGCTGGTCTATAGACGCATGAACTCCTTCCCCTGGGTCGTATCACGCTATATGAAAGCCACCGGGGAAAAGTATGGCCGAGGCCCGGTATTGACCGCTCTTCACGATATCAAGACCTTGAACAAGCTCAAAGAGTACCATCTCAAGAATGCCTCTCTCTCTATTGCCGGTGTCTATACAGCGATGGATGACGGTGTTCTCAACCCAAATGCGGTGCGATTAGTACCCGGAGCGATCATCCCAGTGGCGCGAAACGGTGGGAACCAGGGAGAAAGTCTCAAGCCATTGCCCAGAAGTGGAGATCCAAATTTATCTCAGATGTCACAACAAGACCTCGTGATGTCTATCAAGCAAATCCTCATGGATGATATGTTGCCTCCCGATACATCCTCAGCCCGCTCCGCTACGGAAATCATGCAAAAGATGAAGATCTTATCTGAGAACATGGGTAGTGCCTTTGGAAGATTGATCCAGGAGACAATGTATCCGGTGGTTAGACGTACTCTAGAGGTCATGGATGAGATAGGCATGATTGATTTACCGTTGAAGATCAATGGTCTACAAGTCAAAGTTCAACCAGTTGCCCCGATTGCCATGTCGCAGAATATGGAGAAAGTCAGCGAGATTATGCAGTATATGCAGATAGCGCAGAGCTTTGGCCCGGCTGGACAGCTTGCCGTAAAGCAGGAAGTGCTACTCGATTATATTGCTGATCAACTGGCTATCCCGGCTGAAGTCCGAATGACACCAGAAGAAAAGCAACAAATACAGCAAATGCTGATGCAACAAGCCCAGCAAATGGCACAACAACAAGGAATGATGGAAGGTGGCGGAGAACCAGAACAACCAGCTTGATGATGATCTTTGGCCGGAGGTAACTGAAGATCCGCAAGCATCCCAGATGGATATGCTCTATGCTACCGTCTTCAATACACCGGATGGTCTAAAGGTACTCAAGCATTTGGCAAGTACCACGATAGATCAACCGTGCTGGTATCCGGGAACTGAGCCAAGCAATGGCTATTTCCGAGAGGGCCAAAACTCACTGATACGACAGATAAATAGCAGAATAAGGAGAGCCAAGAATGTCTGAAGAACAGCAAGAGGAACAACAAGAACAGCAACCACAAGCTGAAAGCAATATGCAAAAACTAGCAGGAGAGGATCTCAATGCCACGCAGACAGAAGACGAAAACTCGCACCTCCAGACCAATGCCGAGCCGGAGGGTGTTGATCCAGACGAGATTGAGTTCGTCAAACCGGAGTTCCTCCCGGAGAAGTTCTGGGACCCGGAGAACGGCACGAACGTAGAGAAACTATCAAAAGCCTATTCTGAGCTAGAGAAGAAGTTTTCACGAGGCGATCACAAAGCCCCAAAAGAATATAACGTGGATTTTTTAGGCGAGAATGTTCCGGAAGATGATGAGATGCTCAACAACTATAAGGACATGGCGCAACGCTATGGTATGTCACAAGAGGACTTTCAAGACCTGGCCTTGCAGTTTGTCGGTGCCGTTGAGGATGAGGCCAAGAGTGAACAAGAGTTTATTGAGGAACAAAAGCGATTATTGGGGAACAATGCGGTCGAACTGGTACGATCCAACTATGATTGGGCAAACAGCCTATTGAGCAAAGGCGTCATATCACAAGCCGAGTTTGACGTATTGGATCAGATGGGCGGTACCGCAGATGGTACTAGGCTCCTTAGAAAGATACGCAATCTCTCTAGCCCTAAGGAACTACCTATTCCTTCCTTCACCGGAGAAAGCAAGACCAAAGAAGAGTTGGCGCAATACGTTGCAGATCCTCGTTGGAGGTCTGATCCGGTATGGCGAAAGCAGAAGGAAAAAGAGTTCTACGATAATATAGCATAACTAGACGCTACTTTTAGCTTTACTACATTTTCAAGATATGGTATCGGTGGATTGAGCGATAACTACATCTGTAGCCGTTCAATCACTTTGATTGGCGGATTTATTCCATAACCAAGCGAACACTAATGTTAATTTTTTTATGGAGAGATAGATGTCCAACAATGCAATATCAAACGCATTCGTCACTATCTTTGAAAGCGAAGTTCACCAGGCTTATCAGTCTGAGGCTAAACTTGCTGGAACAGTCAGAACCCGAACAAATGTTGAAGGGTCAACTGTAAAGTTCCCAAAGTTAGCTAAAGGATCAGCCTCTGTTCGTTCACCCGGTACACAAGTAACACCGGTAGGAGCGCAATTTTCTAGCGTGACAGCGACAATGGTGGATTATTCTGCATCAGAGTACAGTGACATATTCAACCAGGCAAAAGTAAACTTTGACGAAAGAGCAGAGCTTGCCGAAATGCTAGGAAAAGCCATAGCAAGACGAGAAGACCAAGTGGTTATTGATGCACTCATCAACGCATCAGCCGGCTCCACGGTCGCTAACACGGTCGTGACCAGTGGCTCTGCCAGCGCCTCAGATTTGAACGTAGGAAAAATTATTGAGGCTGGTAAGAAACTTAACGCTAAGAACGTACCCTCAACCGAGAGATACCTCTTAGTTCATGCCAATTCAATGGCTTCCTTACTCGGTGATGAAAGAGCCGTGAGTTCAGACTTCATACAACTGCAAGCCTTGCAAAGAGGTGAAGTCCAAACTTTCGCTGGTTTCCAAATAATTATGTTTGGTGACAGAGATGAGGGCGGTATTCCAATCGATGGCTCAAATGACAGAACGTGTGTAGCGTTCCACAAGTCAGCAATCGGTCTTGGTGTTGGTATGCCAGCTAAAACAGAAATCAATTATGTACCGGAAAGAACATCGTTTCTCGTGACTGCTATGTATTCGGCAGGAGCGGTGGCCGTCGATGTCGATGGCATATGCGATGTCATAACGAGGGAGAGCTAAGATGGCATTTGTTAGAAATAATTTTAACACTATCGGTGGACAGGCCAGAGCCGGAGTAACTCCGGCACTGTATGTTTTTAGTACAGTCGAGGCTCATACGGCAGTGGATGCGTCCGGTTATTTTAATGATGTAGCCGACATCCTCAACGTAGGTGACATGATTATCGTACATGGCTCAACCGGTGGCACACGAACAGTCACAATGCATATCGTAGTTTCTAATGATGGGACAACGGTAGACGTATCCGATGGAACAACAATCGGAGCTGTATCAGACAGTGACTAATATTCTTGGGGGGTGGTTCCGACTGCCTCCCAAACCAACAAGGGGTTTGAATGGCAAGCACAGACACAGACGTTTCTATTTGTTCTCAAGCCCTATTACTGCTCGGATCAACGAGTATATCCTCCTTTTCGGATGGTACGGCCCCAGCCTCTATAGCCGGGGTCATCTATCCTAAAGTAAAAGCACAAACTCTAGGAATGTATCCCTGGAGCTTTTCACTTACAAAAACACAGTTGGCCCGGTCAGCCTCCACTCCCCTATCTTATTGGCAGTATGCCTATGCCTTACCTTCTGATATGGTGAATGGAGTACCACGAAAGGTATTTACGTCTAACAATACCAATGCTCCTAATCTTACTGACTATGAGATCCAGGGGGCTGAACTATTATCACAAGAACAAAGTATCTTCATTGACTACCAAAGAGATGTTGATGAGCCAGCGATGCCGGCATATTTTGTACAATTACTTATATATCAAATGGCATGGCACCTAGCGGAGCCGGTCACCGATCAGACTACCAAGTCGGATTATTGGAAAGGTGTGGCTCTCGGTACTCCTCTTGAAAGCTTACGAGGGGGCTACTTTCGACAAGCCACGGTTATTGATGGGTCCGGTCAATCCTCACAAGTTCTTGCTGATTATGTGCTGGTAGATGTCCGATGAGCCGGGTTACAGTTTATCAATCAAACTTCACGGTTGGGGAGCTTGATCCTCTTGTCAAAGGCCGGGTGGACCTCAATCAATATCCTTCTGCCCTAGATAGAGCCAAGAACATCACAGTTCTGCCACAGGGTGGCTTTGAGCGTAGACCAGGGTTAGCGTTCATGGCAGACCTTACCAGTCATCTCGGAGGATCTTTTACAGCCCAGAACGGTATGCGTCTTATACCTTTTGAGTTTAGTAACGATCAAAGTTTTATGCTGGTCTTTGTAAAGCAGTCGGCCTCTGAAACACGCATGTTTGTCTTTGCCAACACCGTTCAGATCACGAACATCAATAGCAGTGGTAATGACTATCTGGCTATCAACTTAGGCGATATTGATCTATCGAAAGTATATTTCACACAATCAGCCGATACACTGATATTGGTGCAGGAAGATCTAGCCCCTAGAAAGATTGTACGAGGGGCCAACAACCAGAGCTGGACAGAAAGCACAATCTCACTGACCTCGCCTTTTCATGCCTTTACTATCGCAACATCTAATCCCGGTGCTACGATTACACCGGATGCCGTAGATGGTACGGTCAAGATTACTGCCTCCTCCGGGGTCTTCTCATCTGGCAACGTCAATCAATATATCAACGTCCTCAATGGCTTTGGCCGTGCTAGGATAATAGAGTTTGAGAGTTCGACCGTAGTCAAAACCATAGTCGAGATACCCTTTTTTGAGGCATCGGTCGCAATAGCCTCCGGATCTTGGGAGTTGGAAACCGGCTATGAGGCTGTTTTCTCTGCATCAAAAGGCTATCCCAGAACGTGTACATTTCACGAAGGGCGATTGTTCTTTGGTGGATCAAAGTCCATGCCCAACACATTATTTGGGTCTAAGGTCGCTGACTTCTTCAACTTCAAAACAGATGAGGCATTGGATGATGATGCTATCTTTGTGACCATATCGAGTGATAGTCTCAACGCAATCAATGCTATACGATCCGGTCGTGACTTACAGATCTTTACATCATCGGCTGAGTTCTTTGTACCACAATCCACACTTGACCCGATTACACCTAGCAACATAGTTATCAAGACAGCTACCCGGAGAGGAGCTAAAGAGGGCATACGGCCCGTGTCAGCCGAAACCGGAACCCTTTACATACAAAAGTCCGGCAAAGCCCTCAGAGAGCTTATATTTAGTGATACTGATCTAAATTACAATTCTGACAATGTTTCTCTTCTTTCCTCCCATTTGTTGAAGAACCCTACGAAGATGGCTCTCCGGGTGGCTACTTCTACAGACGATGGGGACCTACTGATGATCACCAATGGAACCGATGGCTCTATGTGTGTCTATTCTATTCTCAAACCGCAGAATGTGATTGCACCGTCCGAGTTTATAACCGATGGCATCTTTGAAGATGTAGCGGTCGATATAGAGGATATCTATGTCATTGTAAGACGTACCATAAACTCATCGACTAAATACTACTTAGAGGTCTTTGATGATGACCGCACTACCGATGCAAACATACAATATTTCTCAGGAGCAACCGCACCGGATCAAGCCAAACCCACCAATACAACAGCCGGTAGTCTCTCTCACCTAGAGGGCAAGACCGTCAATGTTATTCGTGATGACTTTGTGCTGACCGATAAAACCGTGTCCTCCGGAGAGATTACGCTAGATGCCGTACCGACTACCTATGTGGAGGTAGGATTGCAGTATGACGTTGAGGTCAAGACCATGCCGGTCGAACCACGGCTGTCCAGTGGGGTCGTTACCAGTCGCAAGAAACGTATACTAGAGGCCACACCTATTCTAGACCGGACACAGAACCTGGCAATCAATGGGAACGAAATACCGTTCCGAGAGTTTCCCCATACACTGGATACCGCCATATCAACCTTTACCGGGAGAAAACGTATGTCTCCCCTACTCGGATATTCTACCGAGGCCCAGCTTACTTTTACAATGACCAAACCTCTATTCGCTACCGTATTAGCCGTAGAGTACAAATTATCGACAGGAGCATAACATGGAAGTATTAGCCCTCACCGCCACCGCTATTAGCGCAATAGGACAAATGGAGGCCGGAAACCGAGCCAAAGAGGCATATGAGATCCGAGCAAGAAACGAGCAACTTAGAGGCCGTATAGAGGCGGTCAATGCCAAGAAGAAAGGTGTAGAGGCTTTGAAACGTACAAATGCTAGTTTGGCGTCAATCATAGCTGGATCACCAAAGCAAGGATTAGCACAAGCCGGAACTGTTATAGATCGGGGTGTGTTTCTCGTAGGCCGTCCAGCCTCAGAAGATGTAAGCGATACGATGTTCAATGCCTCAATGGCGATAGCCAATTCACAAATGAGAGCGGATGACTTCAAACGAGCCGGAGACTTAGCCCAGCTACAAGGCCAGATCGGTGCGTTTGCTACTCTAGCCGGAGGGTTCAATACATATAGTCAGATAGGTGGCCCCGGTAGTGGTGGCCTATCACAAAGCGGAAATACATCACTAGGATAATGGCCCCAACATTTCGACCATATCAATCAGTAGGCCGAGGGCTGAACCAACTGAACCTCCCAGAAGGAGCTGAGGCTCAAGAGGCGCAGAGAACAATGACTGTGCTATCCCGGTCTATGGATCAGATGTCAGCATTCTTTTTCAAGAGAGCCGAAGAGCAAGCCAAGATTGAAGGAGAACGTTTTGGCATAGAGTATATGTCTCTCAACAAACTCAAAGAGGCAAACAAAAATAATAAGGATATATTTGATATACCAGCTTTCGGTAACACTGTTTTTGGTAGAAACGCTAGAGCATCTGCCCTTACTGTTCTTGAAAACGAAACATTGATAGAGGCTACAAAGACCCTTAATGATCTTGTATTCAATGCTGAGACAAACGGCACGAACCCGACTATTCTCCGCAACCAGATAGATGCGTCTATTCAAGGGTATGTCGATGCCCTGCAACCATCTGCCCCGGTACTAGCAAAAAAAGTATCGGCACGGTTACAAATCAATGGAGCGTCTGCGTTTGACAGCTATAGATCAGCCCATGCCAAAGCAACGACCGCATCACTGCAAGCTACCGCTCTCAAGGGATTGTTTACAAAGTTTGATCAATCCAAAGCGGATATGAATACGATGTTTTCTGAGGGAAGAATGGAGCAAACTGCTATTGATTTGCTAAGAGATGGCTATCTCAAGGAGTTAGATAACCCTACCTATGGCCTTAAGAGACAAGATAAGAAGGACTTTGGTAAGTTGTTCGATGAGAACATAAAAAGTTTCATAAAAGAAAAAGCGTTTGAGTTTGCCTCTAATAGCCAAAAGCCTTTCGATACTATCAAAAAAATTAGAACCGCAACAACTGATGATCCAAATCTAAACAGATTATTAAAGTTACGTCTCAGTGACTTTGAGTTTCGTAGAACCATGACCACAGAAATTAGAACGCTATTTCGTCAGGAACAAGAAGAGCAAAACACTTTTGATACAAATAAAGAAAACAACCGCAAGCAAAGGGTAGAGGACTACAAAAAGCAGTTCTTCAATTCTGTAGCTGGAAAGATAGACTATAGCAGTGCTGATACTGCAATACGGCTAATGCGAGAAGTAGATGTTGATGAGGCGCAGAAACTCAAAGAAGAGTTAGCAAAGGCCGGAGGTGGTGTTCGTTTAGAGAGCGACCTATCGGATACACGAGTTGTAAAGATACTGACCAATCCAGACCTTGCAACCTATACAGATTTAAACACACTAATAGCTGAAGACAAACTGAGCAATCCCGATATCCTCAACCTGGATAAAACGATTGATGCAAATATTGATGATGATTACAAAGGTGCGTTAGCTATTGTCATGGAGGGTGTGAAGTACAACGAAACCGGCAAGCTAATTAAGCAACAAGACAAAACAAGCAAGCTTAGAGAGCAAGCCTACCTTACAATAAAGAAGAAACTTATGCTAGCGAGGGATGAGGCGCAAAGAAACAATACAACGGTTGATCTTGTAAGAATGGCTACCGACCTCGTGGCAGACGTTGACAGTTCATTGAAAAACAATTTGACCGATTTAAAGAAAAACAAACTATCGAAAAAGCTACAAACAATACGACTTGTAATGATTGGAGAGGGTGTAGAAAACATCCCAGAAGGTGACGATGTTGAGCAAGTAGGAAACTTTATTATAAATTATTTTGATACGATCAAAGAAGATAAAAGAAAACTTAATGCTTTTGGATTGAACAAAGACAGTGTCCTCGTATCTATAGAAACCTTTAGAAAACTTTTGAGGGAGCTTGATGATGAGTGAGAGTTTTATTTCCGAAGTCATTCGATCCAACCAACTCCGCATGGATGATGATTATTCTTTTAGTCTTGATAACGGCAACATGGTGCTTTCCCAGCCACAGCTTTATGGTGACCTAAATGAACGTATTGTCGAACAAGGCGAAGGAGCAACTGAGGAACTTAAAGATCTTGCCGGCAAAGCAGAATTTATAGATAAGCCTCCTGCATTTAGTAGACAATCAGTACGAAGTAATATCTTTACCTTTCTCAACAACTTAGGCATCAACCCAGAAAACTCTGAGTTTGTTTCAACACTTATAGCCGGTGACCCTTCATCAGAATTTGGAACGGCAGATATATTTGGAGCTATGGGTGTGCCGGAGATAGTTGAAGGTACAAGAGAGTTTAGAGGAGGTGTTAAAGAGGGTGACCTAAGTACGATGGGCATGGGAGCTTTGCGTACAGGGTTTGGTGTCCTTGAAACCATTCCAGGAGTTGCTGTTGCTAGTAAAGCCCTTAAAGAGCCAGTAAAGAATACTATCGGTCTACTAGCGAACAAGGCTAGAGAATACAAAGCTAATCAGACACCGGGTACAAAACTACTGTCTACAGATCCTACCGACCCAACGGTAGATGCTATCATCAAGCTTGATGAGATGGTAAACCCAAAACAGACAATGCAAAAAGGCATACCGTTCCAAAAAGAAAAAACTGATAACAATTTACGCCTCCACAAAATGAGACTTGATAAGCTTGCCACAGAGGGAACGCCATATCCTGGAGGGCCAAAAAACGAAAGAACAGTTATCAAAGCACCGAATGACAACCTACCCGATTTTGTTGTTGGTAAGATAACTTTTGATGATTGGATTTCTAGAACAGAAAAACTTCTATCTCCAGAAGAAATCATGGCAGAAAAAGACTGGTATGATGATGTCTTCAAAGAGTTTGATAAAGTTGCCGGTGATGATCCAGATATGCTTAGAAAACTTGGCGAGGCTTGGCTTTCGGCACAGCAAAACGAAACTCCTTCCACTACATTAACAAACGTCCTACATATATTTGAGCAATTTAAACGAGGGGTTCCTTTTGAAGAAGTGCAAGGTAAGGGATTGCCAAGTGCAAACGAGATTGCCTCATCAATAATATATGACAAAAAAATAACCGGTGGGGCTGGGCAAAAGATATCTGACTTTATCGATAGTGGTTATAGCAAACCGGTAAGATCTATTATGGGTGACGATCCTGGAGGTGGGATGCCATTTGTTGTCGATATACATACCGCAAGAGATACCGGCCTTGTTGATAGAAAGCTCGTAAATCACCTCACAAGACTAGGATACAAAGTACCAAAGAATGTTGTGCTTGATGTTGGAGAGGGCGGTATCAAAGGGCCGATGTATGAAAATAGAGCTATCTTTGGACGAGAGCTTACCGATCATCTCAACTCCATAAAGTGGCAAGGTAAAGACGATTGGAGGCCACAAGAAGTGCAAGCAATAGGATGGATGGCCCTATCAAATAAATTGACTGGTGAAACTGGTCGAGGTGGCAATGTTGCAATGGCTATGGATAGAAACACAAGTCGCATAGCTATGGAGGTTGATCCTGGAGAGGGTTCTCCTTGGGCAGACAAATACGGTGCAGACTATAACGCCCTAGATGAAGTCGATCGTATAGCCATTAATAATACAGTTACCAAACGAGCTGTTGAATTAGTAGCTAAGACAGAAGGTGCAGTTCTGAGTACGACTGTACACGGTCAAGGCGGTTGGAAACAATACACAAATCCATCTACAGTTATGGAGGGGCTTGTCACTTTTGATACGGCAAAGAGAGTGGCTTCCAGACTTGGGTATCTTCTTAATCAAACTGAAGTGCTTGTAAACCAATCGAAACCTCTCACAAAAAACCCAGAAAACTTTGGTCTTATGATTGTTGCGAAAGGTGGGGAACTCTCTGATAAAAATAATCTTGATAATTTGATGGAAAGAATGCTGACTGATGACAAGCTTGGCTTAGTTACACAAGGGTATCACCCGATCACTTTGCAAGATGGCCGAGCTGGTATCAACATTGTTATCACAAAACAAACTCTCAAAGATGCAAAGAAAAAGAAGATCATTAAATCGCAGAAGCAAGGACAAGAGTACATTATGGATTTTGTTAACAACGAATTGTCAAAAATAACAGATGACTTGAATTTTGATGTAGAGGCAGATATATTAGAGAGTGTTGCCGAGTTTGTGGGCAACGATTGGACTAAGGACAAAACTGGTGGCAATTACAAAGTTAACTTTGGTGGAAAAGCCGGAACAGATGCGAAAGACCCTGGAGGGTCAGACATCGATATTGATGGGCAAGAACTTGAGGCACTCTTCTCAAGTGAAATCACCAAAGCCAAAGCAAAAAAAGGAAGTGGAGAAGTCACCTCAAGCGTAGGGGGTGACGATGGGTAAATTTAGTTTTCTAGAGGCTCTCAACAAGTTTGGCAACAAATCAGAGACTAGAATTTACGGTGGCGATCTTCCAGAAAAAATCACTGAGATTGGTGGCAAGGTAGTTGTACCCGAAAGCAAAGATAAGCTTGAGGATGTTGCTAAGATATTTGTAAAAGGTCACAAAGGCCCAGGCACAAACCTAGGTCGTATCGGTGACATATTTGATAGAGACTTTGACGAAATCGATAGAAACTTAGGCGTTATAAGCTTTGGCAGTGGTGACGTACTACAGAACCTGAAAGAGCTAAACAAAGAACTATTTGAAGAGGCAAGACGAGGAACTAAGACCTTGCAAGAAATGGCAGAGGATGCCGGCAAGATTGGTTTTAATGAAATATCTGAAAAGCTAATGACCAGAAACCCTGGTGATATGCTCAAACCAGAGGAGGTATTAGGTGGTTTTCTTCTCTTACAAAAACTAAATCAAGAGGTTGCTTACGGTGCTAGAAAGATGCTCCAGCTACAAGGCACAGAGTTTATAGCTAGCAAGCAGATAATTGAAGACTATGCTAAAATTCAAAGACTTATGGAAATGGCAAAGACAGTATCGGCTCAGTTGTCTGGCGGTGTTAGTGAGTTTGGTAGAGGTTTGGGTCTTGTCTCAAAATTGGAGCAAGTGCTAGACGTTGACTTTAGAATGATCGATGAAAAGTTTGATAACATTGCACAAACACAGATCGATGATATTATAGGCCAGAACGAAAAGAAAATTATACGCTACGAACTAGGGCTTTTATCAGCGTTAGATTTCAGACAACGACAAGAGTACATAACCGGGGTTCCTATTAAGAAATCTATAGATGTTATGATGGAGATGTACATCAACGCCCTACTCTCTTCACCGGTAACACATACGGTAAATGTGGCCGGCAACGGTGTTTTTCAAGCTACACGATTTCTAGAAACTGGTTTGTCTGGTGTAATAGGAAATATTCGCCAGGGTGTTCGTGGTGGCCTTGGTATGAAAGTAAAACCAGAAGATCAAGCTATGCTCGTAGAGGCTCATGCCTTTATGCATGGTTCTCTCATGGCACAAAAAGATGCGTTTACTCTTATGCTTAAAACAGCAATCACCGGGGAAAGCGGTGACGTTACAGCAAAGATGGGAAAGATAGACCTTGATAGGCTTGGTATAGGCAACACAAACAACGTTGTTGATGTTATGGATCAAGTATCAAGGGGCGAGTTCGGCAGTGCATTTATAAATACTATGGGGATCGCTACCCGACTACCTGGTCGATTTCTTGCAATGGAAGATGAATATTTTAAGGTTATGATCAAAAGACGAGTGCAGTATCAAGAGGCATACCGGGCATCATCAATAGAAGTACAGAAAAGAATAAAGGCTGGTTTCTCAGTAGATGAGGCACAGCAATACGGTACTGCAAAGTATCACGAAGTGTTGACGAACCCATCAAAAGATATCAGAGAGAAGATGACCCAGACAGCCCTCAAAGAAACATTCCAAGCTCCTACCGGGGATAGGTTTGCAAGTTTGTTTAGTCATCCGGCTGTTAAGTTTCTAGGTGTGCCGTTCTACAGAACACCAACAAATATATTTAAGGAGATAGGTGATAGGACAATAAACATATATCCTACTGCCAAAGCACTAGCACTAGGACAAGGTAGAGAGTTTGATGAGGCATTAGCTAAGTTAGTTACCGGTTGGGGTATAATGACCACAATGACCGCCTTGGTCGGTGGATACTATGGCGATGACATAATCGTAACTGGTACAGGCCCAGGAAACCAAAAAGCAAGAGATATTATCAACAAAGGGGCCAATATCCCTCCGGCAAGTATTGGAGTTAAGCAGGATGATGGATCGTATAAGTTTACGTCCTTCAATAGATTTGATCCCCTATCAATGCTCTTGCTTGCTACCGCTGACTATGTGAACTTTGCTGAGTACAATACCGATGCGGATGCTCTAGAAAAAATGACCAATGTGCTTATGTTAGCTACCACAGAGTATGCTCAAACTATTCCTTTCCTACAAGGTGTTGCTGAATTTCAAAACATAGTTGGGGATCGGTTTGCCTCTGGTGAAACAAGGGGAGCAAGAATACTTAAATGGTTAGGCACTCGTACAGCCGGTGTGGCCTCAAACATTGGTGGGCAAGCAGAAACATTTACGACTTTGGGCGGTGGTTCTCTTATGAGAAAACTAGGAGTTGATTATCCTTTCATAGGCGCAAACAGCTTTATGGCAACAATGGAGCGTATATCTGATCCCTACAAATCTAATACTATGCTTGCACCAGACCAGATATCGGGCATTCGTGTAGAAGATATCAATCCATTTTGGAGAGGCTTTTACGAAACGCTGAACCGCTACAGAGCGAGACATCCTCTCTTTGCCAAAGATCTTCCGGATGATGTAAACTTCTGGGGTGAGCCGGTGATGCAACTAGACCCAGATCAGCTTAAAAAATACGGTCAGTTTGGTATGTCTTTCAATCCTATGCGTATACAGACCGGTCAATACTCCGATCTTGATAGAGAGTTACTGAGGCTTTCAGTGGGTGGGGCTGGAACCTTTAGTCTTCATAATAGGACACAAGGTGGCTACAAGTTATTGAATGACGAGTACTTACGGTATGTACAGATGGTCAACAATATAGATGATAACGGTAATATGCCAGAGGACGATGGCTACGATCCAAGTGAAAACTTTATATCAAAACTTAACTTATACATAGATCCAAGCACTCCAGAAGGTGATGAGTACTTTCTTGCTGAGAGTGATGAAGAGAAGTATGACTTGCTCAGTGACGAGCTATCAAACAAAAGAACGCTTGCCAGAGATAAATTATTCAAGACTAACAATAGACTACTAACATTAAAAGAAATAGACGAAACTATACAATAATGATATAAAACCTAGAAGGGGCTTTTAGTATGACAAACATAACAGCACAAGATCGGAGAATACAATATACCGGAAACAACCCTGCGGATGCTGGGCCGTTCAGTTTCTCGTTCCAGGTAAACGCTACCT